>VFQR01000205.1_pt1 | contig 116662 bp, 97 predicted proteins | sample 3512321 | NCBI WGS metagenome assembly VFQR01 (sample SAMN10412374, study PRJNA504923) | tailings metagenome | isolation source: Relicate 3 Philex TSF1 revegetated site | place: Philippines: Tuba, Benguet | collected 2017-08-29 | reverse complement strand
GCTTCTACCAAGCCTTTGAAGAGACCGATCTGCTCGACTCGCGACTCAATGACGATGAAGACGACAGCCAGTCCGGCAAGCATGAGCAGGTAGAGCCAATACAGCCAGGGCTGGCGTTTTCCTGCCTGAGTGCCAAGCCGGTAAAGCCATCCTCCGATACTTTCCGACAGCGGCGTCAGACAGCTGCCGACCATGAACATAATTGCCATGCCGAATATTGCAAAGAGCAGTATCATCGGCAGCTCTCTCTGGAGCGAAGCAAGCTCGATCTTGTCCATCAGCAGTCCCAGACTGATTCCGAATACTGTGCCGCCGCCAAAGACCGCTACGATCTTATGCAGCCATGAATCAAGAGCGGAGCGTTTCTCAGCCAGCAGAGGAAGGCCATGCTCGCCTGCCAGTTCCACGAGCGAGCTTGGTGTATCCGGACTTATCGCGATTGTCGTCATCGACGGATCGAAAGGCAGCCCCAGCTGCGCCAGAAGGCCAGAAAGCTCTGCCGACTTGGCAGCCTCATCCGCTCTGGCTTGCCTTAGGGGCTCCTGAAGCTCCGCCAGATCCCGGCGCAGGACGTCGTTGCGCTCATTGAGAGACTCCGCCAGATCCTGCCTTAGCTTCTTGACGTTCTCCGCCGCCGCCACCGCATTCCAGCAAAGGAGCCAAGGCAGCAGACGCCTTGCTTCCTCTGGCGATCGCTGGGCAACCGTTCCAGCTTCCAGAAGCGCCTCCGCATCATGGGTTAGGACAGGCGGGCTGAACGCAAAGCGTCGAGGAACCGGGTTGCCGTCCTTGTCGCGCACCCTAGGAATGACGTTGCTGTAGGCAGAGACAGTTTCAGCCCTCACTTTCTGCCCCCGTCTTGGCGAGCGAGATGTGCACGTCTAATGCGTCTTCGCAGTCGTTCATCCCGCGAACCAGCCCGCGCGGTCCGAGCGGCTCCAGCAGCCTTGACCAGCGCGACCGGTGCTGCGGCAAAACGCCTGCCAGAATCAGGTACTTTAGACTCCGGCGCTTCGACATTCTCTGAATGCTGCTTCGTATCGAAGCCATAACAGCCGGAGCAGTATCTTCCATGCCCCCATCGGTGAAGATAACGATGACAGCCGGGCGAGACTCCTTTTCAGCGGCGCGGGCTAGTTCGGCAAGCAGCTGGTCGGTCCTTGTGCCAGGCTTCTCTCTGGAGCTGGCAACGCTCAAGAGCGCGGTTCCAACCCTTTCGTTGAATGCGCCCCTGCTGCCAAGGGACTGTCCTTGGTAGATCGGTCTGACGGTGCTGGCAAAGGCGGAGACAGCAAGGCCGTCTCCTGGCTCGATGTTTCTCTGGACGCGGTAGAGCATCGTTCCATAGCGATTGGTCAGAGTCTGGCTTGGGCAGCTGACATCCACAGCCGCAATCAGCGAGATAGGATGTTCGTCCTTGCGGGCACAGCCAGATGTGCTGATCAGCGAGGCTGTGCAGATGGATAGAGCGGCAAGTGTAAGAAGTCGTTTCATTGATCCTCCAGTCACAGATTCAAGGCTCTTTGCGCTTGGTCTTAGCCTTATCCCTTGGCCGGGCAAAGAGCAGCCGCCCAAGAAGCCGAAAGCAGGTCAAGGCAACGCGGGCTCCGGCACAGACCAGACGCCAGTAGGCGCCCAGCCATGCGGAGGGCCGCTTGCCGCGTTCAAAGAAAATCCAGCCGAGCACAAAAGGCAGGGCCAGAGCAAGAAGAAGATTGAAAATGCCCGCAGCCAGCTCACTGATTCCGATTCCGGCGACAAAGCGGAAAATCTGGTCGAGCAGCTGAAAGGCACAGGCCGCGATGCCAGAGGCGTTGCGCACGATCAGACGAGAGATCAGGATGAGTACCCCGAATGCCAAACCGATGCTGACAAGCTTCAGGTTCAGATACAGACCAGGCTTGCTCAGCTCTTTGCTGGAGCAGTCGGTGCAGAGCGTGGACTGGGCCGGATTGCGGTGCCCCTTTGGACATAGGCGAGCGCCAAAGCTCTTGCCGCATTGTCCGCAGAACTTCGAACCGGAGGGCCAGATACGCCCGCAGGTCAGACAAAGGATCACAGCCCCACCTCGATGAGGCTGATCAAGTTTGTGCTCGATGCATCTGACCAGACAGATTCAATGCTCTGCTGGAGGCCTTCCAGCGTTGTGAACAGAAAGCGCGGATCATCCTTGCCGACCAAGGCCAAAAGGTGGCGCAGTCGCAGGCTCCCGGTGGTTACGACAAGAACAGAAAACCTTGCTTCACCGTATGTCTCCTGAAACACGCCCTGGGCATAGCGGCGATACGATGCGACCTTGGCCTTGAACTTCGGTCTGGAGACGTGACCGAGATCCATCTCAACAAAGAAGCAGCGGCTGCCATCTTGTCCAAGAATCCTGAAGAAGCCATCGGGCTTGAGTACGTGCTTTTCCCAGGCAGCGCCTTTGAGGACGCAGTAGGCGTGTCGGCACTCGGATTCGCAGAGCCATTCAAGCTGGCATCGGCTTTGAAGCCATATCCGAAGCTCAGTGACCTTGAGCGAGTGTTCCAGGAGGAAGGGTGTGCATGGCTTTGAAAGCAGGCTTCGAATCTCGGACTCTTCCAGGCCAGTGTGCGAGGCGATCAGCCTTGCGGCTCTTGGCGCGGCGCGGTAGAGCTTCCGCATGGCCTGAACAGGGAGCGAGTCTGCCGTGCAAGCCAGTCCGGCGCGAGCAAGAAGCCGCAAGCGAGCACGGCAGCGAACTATCGAACTAAAATGGCCCAGTCCCAAAAGATGCTCAGCCGTGAGAACCGAGTGCCCGAACAGGTCGGCAAGGATGCGAATATCCCGCTGCGTTACCCTCTTGGCGCAGTGGCTCACGAGCGTTTCCTCCCTTTGGCGGCGGGCTTGCGCTCATGGCGAATGGTATGAGCTGCTGCCGGTTCTCTCAGACGAGCGGCTATCTCGGCGTCGACTTCTGCGCAAGGTCTGCCAGTGGACTGATGCGCCTTGGCTTTGAGAGCATGAACCTCATCATCGCTTGCGGCTGGATCTTCGTATCTGTCGACCTGCACCTGCACAGGGACCTGCCCGCGTCTGACGAAGATGGCCTGGCCGACCCTCTGCGACTGCAGAAGCGACTTCACCTCGTCTTTCGAGCCAAGTCCGATGATTTCCCCTGAAAGTTCTGAGGCATCGAGGGCTCCGGTCTGAAAGAAGATTTGCAGGCCCGCATTGTTGCGAAGCGACTGCCTGAGGGTGTTTGAGAGCTGAAAGAGATTCTGGTGGGAGAGCGTCAGCGACAGTCCGAATCTTCTGCCTTCGGCGATGATTGCGGCAAACGAATCGGAAGCCATCGTCTCAAATTCGTCGATGTACAGGCTAACGGGGTTGCGGCGCGTTTCCGGCAGATCGACGCGGGCCATGGCTGAGTGCTGGATGGCGCGGACAAGCAGGGAGCCGACAAGATGCGCCGCGCTATGCAGCCTGTCTACAGCCAGGGAGACGAGCAGGATTCTCCCTGGCTCATCCATGAGCCTGCCAATTTCAAGGCCCGCTCCCGACCCAAGCATCCGGCGCACGCGCGGCACCGCCAGAAACGGTGTGACCTTGTTGAGAACCGGCATCGAAAGCGTTGACTGCCTGTCTGGCGAGAGCTCGCCATAGCGGGCGAAATACGCCGACGCGTTTGGCTCGCAAAGCTGGGCGGCAATCCGCTCCCGGTACCTGCCATTCGTCAGAAGGGGCTCTATCTCGCAGAGCGAGTGCCCAGCTTCAGCCAGGGCGAGCAGAGCATTGCGCAGGGTTTCATCCAGAGCGACTCCCCACGATTCGGCATGAGAGCGCAGGACATCCAGCACATAGAGGGCGCGGCTGTGAAGGTCCCCAGAGCCTGTCAGCGGGTTGAATCCAGCGACGAAGTCCTCTTGGCGCAGATCGATCAGGCTGAGACGGTCCGCGCCAGCGGAATCGGCAGCGACGATTCGTAAAGCGCGATCGATCAGATCGCCGCGCAGATCGATGACGATAACGGTTCGCTTTCGCTCGATGTCTGAAGCGATCAGCTTAAGAAGGAGGTTGGTCTTTCCCGCTCCGGTACTGCCAAGTATATAGAGGTGCCTTGATCTGTCGGCATCGCAGATGGCAAATGGCGCAGGGTCTTCTCCGCCGATCTGCGTTCCGATCACAACGCCTTTCGGCTTTTGTTCGGTCGAAGCAGGCTTGCGGATCGCCCGTCCTGCGAGCAGTCCGTTATAGGCAGACCTTGCCAAGCCTTCGATCAGTTCCGTAAGCGCGTAATACATCGGAAGAACCATCTTCCGCCGGTTGCCTTGCCCAATCTGGAGAAAGGCCGTATTCTGTAGAAATATCTAAAGGGGTGGCAAGCCGTGCCGCAGCGCTCGTTTGGGGAGGAACTGCGTCTGTTGGCCAAGCGCAGCTATGCGTCCTTGGCAGGCTTCTCGCACGCGGTCGGGCTCAGTCCCGGGCGCGTTTCCCAAATTGTCAGAGGCCGGTATCCGAACCTTTCCTACCAGACACTTGAGCTACTGATGCGAGTGTTTCCCGACGTCGCCGACAAGGAGAGGCTGTATCAGGCATGGGTCAGTGAGTATGCGCCTTCGCCCCTGGAGAGTTCGCTGCCGACGCCGCAATCCTCTGACGATGCGATTTGGTCGTTCATCGAAGCGCGGCATGCCCTGATGGAGCTCGGCAAGATTGCGCAGGTGCGCGAGGCCTCAGGCAAACTGTGGCGAACTCTGTCAGACGATTCAAGGCGTGCTGAGCTGGCATACCGATGCGGTCTGATCTTCGTAGAGATGTGCGTCCATACGGAGCGCAGCCGTCTGGCTATCCAGATCGCGCAAGCGGTGCAGGGGCTCTCGCTCAAAAGATACGAGCCAGCCTGGACAGCAACGGCGCTTTGGCAGGAAGCTGTCTCCACCTATCCCGCCGATCCAGAATCTGCCAGCTTTTCCCGCTCAGCTATCAGCAGGCTTGAGCAGTACCTGCAATCCTGGGTTCCGCGTTCAACTGAGGAGCGAGTTCAGCACCGAAGATTAGCCTGCGCTCTTGCCAGAGACTCTTTGATTGGGCTGGAAGAGCTCTATCGGCACAGAGTTCGCAATCCGGACTTGATGGCGCAAAGGATCGACGCCATTCGGCGTTCCTACGATCTGGCCCAAGACCAGGGCGAGTATCTGCTTGCCAAAGAGGTTGAGGCTCGGGGTTTGATCGCACTGGGAAGGCTTGATGAAGCCCACGACGCCCTGGAGGTCTCTGGACAGAATGCCGACATCTTCCACTCGATCAAACTATCTGTAACGCAGGGGAGGCTCTTTGTTGCGGAGGGCGATGCCAGCAGCGCGCATCGGCTTGTCTCCCGGTGGCTGCCCGTTGCCGAGGAGCACCACATGTTCCACTATCGCAGCCAGCTGGTCTCGATAGAGCAAGCCTTGCTCCGCTCGCAGTGACACCAATAGGATTCAATAGAGCAAAGTGATATTGAAAGTTAGGTTTTGATGGAGATGGTTTTAAGGCTAATCCAGCCCTTCCTGATAAATCCGCCGCGATCTATCGGTCGATCTAGTTTGGAGCGGATTCAACGCTCGATTTTTTGACGCCTACAGACATCGATTCGCTATGCTGGACTGGTCGCTGGTCCTTGCCTCAGGAGTGTTGGCTCTTGCGGCGAGGTAACGGCGATGGCGGACAGATTTGAACTTGGCAATACCTACATCACCCAGAATGCGGAGTCGCAGCTCACTTGGCTTGAAGTCTTGCTTGCCTTGAACAGGCATGCCCAAGGCGACTGGGGAGAGCTGTGTGCAGACGACCGGAAGGCTAACGACAATGCCTTGCGCTTTGGGGACCGCGTCCTTTCAGCGTACAAGGCTGGGACCGGGGTGAAGTTTTGGATCATCACTGAGGCAGACAGATCGGCAACGACGATCTTAATGCCAGAAGACTACTAAAGCAGGCAATGCCTGCTCTTTCTTTGCTTCTACCAGAAGTCGCAACTCCATCTCAATCCGTGAACGTCGCTCTCATGAGGTCAGACACGCTACAACCCAAGGCTTCAGCAATCTTATAGGCAGTGAAGAGGCTGACCACAGATTTGCCTCTTTCAATGCTTCCCATGCTCGTGCGGTGAATGCCCACTGCATCGGCAAATGCTTCCTGAGAAAACCCCATTTCAGTTCGTAGCCGCCTCACAGCTTCACCAAATGCCTTTGCGAGCGATTCCTGATCCATTGCATCAGGGTTTAACGCTGACCTTGCGAAAAGCTACAGTGTTTACACTGGCACTGTTGACACTGGCAGTGTTAACACGACATACTTTGCTGTATTTGGCTCTATTGAGCCACAGGAGGTAGCTCGTGATTAGATCATCCACTCGCTTGCGGCAGGCAATTGCAGGAATTCTTGCAGTCGTCGCGCTATCTGGTTGCGGCGGCGGTGGAGGCGGGGGCAGTTCAAGCCCCGGCAATACCGCTCAGATCAGCGACAAAGTTCGCGTTATTCCGACAGACGGCACGGTATCGATCCAGCAGCCGTCCAACTCCCAGCTTGTGCTGACGGGCGCTGTGCCTTCCATTAAAGAGGGCGATGTGCTGTTGGCAAACGTCGGCAACGGCATTCTTCGCAAAGCCAAGTCGGTGCTTCGCTCGCGTGAGGGCGAAGTCACGGTTGAAACTGAGCCAGGAACGCTTGAAGATGTATTTACCAACGCAGAGATCGCCGTCGTGCGAACGCTCGGCGTCGAGGACGTGGACGACCGATCTCGCGATGCGACGGGAACATCCATTGAGCCCAGCTCTCGCATCGGCGGAGCGATCCATATCGCCGTTCCAGAGCGGGTGATCGGCTCGGTCGGCGGGATCGACGTAAAGCTTGACGGCGGCGTTGACCTGTCGATGGACTTGGATTTTCAGCTAAGCGTTTCTGCGCTGAGGATCCAGCGCTGCCGCGCCGTCTTGACCAACTCTGGAACAGCGACACTGCGGGTGCGGGGTGGCTTCAATGGCATCAACATCAAGCACCACCTGCGGCATATCTCCTTCAAGCCGATCACCATCGTGGTTGGCAGTGTGCTCGGTGTTCCAGTGCCGCTCGTCATCAAGCCGGATGTAGATATCTATGTTGTCGTACGCGGCGACATGGTGGCTGAGTTTGTGGCTACCGCAACCGCTTCGGCAACAGTCCAGGGCGGCGCGGAGTACAACGGTACGGACTGGTCGCTGGTCAAATCCTTCAGCAAGGGCTTCGACCTGTCGATCGAACGCAACTTCAGCGCGGGATCGACGGTCACCTTCTGTCCCCTCTACGCCGAAGCCACGGTCAGGCTATACGATGTAGTCGGACCAACCTTCACCTTTGAACCCAACTTCGTCTGCAGATACGAGCGAAGCGGCAACCCAGCTGGTCTGAACGTCAACGTCCAGGGTGCCTTTAGCGCGTCGGCTGCTATCAAAGCCGAAGCCTTTGGCAAGACGCTGATTGATCGCAACTTCCCCAACCTTCTTTCGGCCAACTTCAGCGTGTTTGACCGGTTCTTCCCCGATCAAGGCAGTGGCGGCGGTGGAAGCACCGGAGGAGGCGGAGGAGGAACCGGCGGTAGTGGGGGTGGAGGCGGAGAGCCTGGTGCGGTCATCATCGACAACTCCAATATCGCCAGCAGTGTCAACGCGGTGGGATTCTTCAAGTGGGGAACTCCTGGCTACTGGCGCACTGCCATGGGACTTGGGCTCAACGGCTCAATGCTCTGGACGAGAAACAACCACCTTGGCGAACAGCCGCTGGACAACGTCGGTCAGTGGCGTCCCAATCTTGCTGGTGGGCGGTACGAGGTCTTGGCCTATATTCCTCGGAACTACGCCACGACAACCAACGCCTGCTACGAAATCTGGGTCAGCGGCACAATGCACACCCGTGCCTACCGGAACCAACTCCAGACATCGGATGACTGGATCAGTCTCGGCACATATGACTTCCCGGCAGGATCGGGAAGCTTCGTCCGGCTCTTGGACACCACCAATGAGCCGTTCAATACCAAGTACATCGGTTTCGATGCGATGAAGTTTGTCCGTCTTTGAGACCGTTCCCCAATCCAACAAAGCCCCGTCCTTAGCGGCGGGGTTCCTTTTTCACAACCAAACTCTGTGCACAGCCGTTCGCAATTAATCTTTTGTCCAGTTTCACTGATTGACAGACCAGATCAAAACAGAGTAATTTTGTCTACTAAGTACTTATTGGGGCGGCAAGTTGACTCAACGCGTATCAAAGGAGTATTTCAGACTTTGGGCAAAAGCGATTCCGGATGGGCGGTGGCACTCTCTGCCCTATCATCTGCTTGATGTAGCCTCTACTGCCGAGGCTCTATGGGATAGATTGCCGGAAAGTTCCAGAGCCGTCGCCATTCGTCAGTTCCCTTCTGCAGAAATCGCGAAGAAGGTCTCCATCTTTTTGGCGGCCTGCCACGACATTGGCAAGGCCAATCGCTATTTTCAGGGCCAGGTCGATTCCTTCAAGGAAGTTTTGAAAGACCTCGGCGTTTCCTCAGAACGAGGACGACCGACACATGGGCAAGCAACAAACGCTTACATGTTCAAGTTATTGACTGACTGGGGATGGTCAGCCAGGAGCGCTCGAAGTGTCGCCATATGCGTAGGAGGACATCATGGCTACTTTTTGGTCGATCACAACCTTGCGCCTCTGGGTGTTCATGAGAGCCCCTGGACCGAACTATCTTCTGAACTAATAAAAGACTTGGCTAGGGTTTTGGATTGTCAGGAACGGCCGCCTGAACCAAAGTGCCACGTCCAATTTGTCGGATGGCTGGCAGGATTTGTCAGTGTCGCCGATTGGCTTGGTTCTCATGAAAAGATGGTTGTCTTCGAAACTCGGGAGCTCGACCTTGACAGCTATTTGTTCGACGGAAAGAGACGGGCATTGGAGCTTCTCGACGCACTCCGGTTTCTTCCAGTCGAACCTACGCAGAGCATAAATATCGACCAGATTCTGTCGGGTCGAACACCTAACGCCATGCAATCTCTTACAGAGAGAATCTCACGCGAAGGATTCGGGCTTGCAATAATTGAGTCCCCGACCGGAGAAGGAAAAACGGAGGCGGCCTTTATCTTGGCCGAGCCTGATCGATCATCTGGACGGGGGCTATATTTTGCACTCCCAACGATGGCGACTGCAAACGGGTTGTTCGACAGAGTGAAGGGTTTTCTGGCTTCTTCAACCGATCAATCGATCAGAAGATTACATTCTCAAGCCTGGCTGTATGCCGACGATGTATACACGCTCGGAAACCCTGGCGACGGTGACCAACAGGAAGCGGCGGAGGATTGGTTTTCCGGCAGTAAACGTGGATTGCTCGCCCCCTATGGAGTAGGAACGATCGACCAGGCTCTTGTCGCATCGCTCAGCGCCAAGCACTCCTTTGTCAGACTCTTCGCGCTTGCCGGAAAGACGGTCGTGATTGATGAAGTACACGCATACGACATCTATATGAGCGGCCTTCTAACGAGGTTGCTGGAATGGCTTCGGGTCTTCTCTTGTCGCGTCGTCTTGCTGTCGGCGACGTTGCCAAATTCGAAGCGCAGAGAGTTGTTAAGAGCTTGGGGCGTTGATTCTTGCCAAAAGGCACCATATCCTTGCATCACATGGACAACTCCTGATGGCATAGCAAAAAGCGAGAGCTTTGGATGCGCTCCAAGAAAAACCCTGACGATTCGTTATTTAGAGACTTATGGCCAGAGTAACGTCGAAACTAGCGTAGACAGGATTTTGGACCAAGTTTCTACGTTTGGCGGAATGGGTGCGCTCTTGTTCAACACTGTCAACGACGCTCAAAGAGCCTACGAGTACTTAAAATCTTGCGACAACGTCGCGGAGATCGACCTCTTTCTGTTCCACGCGCGCTTTACTGCCGAAGACCGAAACACCATCGAACGCAAGGCACTGGATACGTTTGGCAAAGAAGGGCCTAGGTCTCGCCCAGCAATCATTGTGGCGACGCAAGTCGTCGAGCAGAGCCTCGACCTTGACTTCGATTTCATGGTAAGCGAACTTGCCCCGATCGACTTGCTGATTCAAAGGGCAGGCAGATTGCATAGACACAAGCGTGACCGTAGTGGCAAATTGATTCGTGACGGCAGGCCAGATCAGCGAGGCAATCCTACGTTGGAGGTTATCGAACCCAAATTTGGGGAAGACGGTTTGCCAGACTTCCGAAACAAGATTTATGATTCGGCGATAATGTTACGGACGGATATTCTCTTGAGAACGGGGGTAATCATCGACGAACCGGTGAAAATTGCTAGTTGCATAGAGTCCGTTTACAGCGAAGCGGAGCTTTGCGATGGACGGGCAGGAATCTCCAAAAGGCTCCACGAATATGAAGCTGAACGCCAGTCAAGAGAAGAAGAGCTTAGAGACCTAGTGAAATTGGTCGGAATTCCTTCCCCGCTTTCTGAAGACCCTATCTCGCTTTCGCCGAACGACTTGCTTGCCTCTGACGAAACGGAGTCCAAATCTGAAGCGCTCGTTGCAAAAACCAGGATCGAGACGCTGCCAACCATCTCGCTTGTCGTTTCATATCAAGACAAACCCGCGCCAGAGGGAGTTCTCTCGAAAGAGGATAAACGCACCCTTGTCCTTGGAACCGTCAAAGCCAGCATCCCTGAATACCAACGCAAAGAACTACTTAAGTTACCAACCGGAAAGGGCTGGGATAAAACAAAGGCCCTTCGCAACACGCGTCTAGCAGTCGTGGATCTTACCGGTAGCTTTGAGACCGAAAGTCACCAATATACTTACGATGCCGAATTCGGGCTTCGATGGAGCAAAAAGAGTGGATAGCACCTTTCGACTTGATAGAGAGCCTTGGATACTTGCCGAAGACCTCGCAGGGCAAAGGAAAGAGCTTTCTCTCGTCGACATCTTTGAGCAAGCTGGAACAATCAGGCGGGTGATTGGCAATCCACTTGAAGTTGCCGTCCTAATGAGGCTGCTGCTCGCCATCGCCCATCGCGTTGCCCACCCGGCCAGCAGAAGCGAATGGGGACAACGTTGGAACAAACGCAAGACGGAGATGGCACGAATGGCAGAATACGTGCGTCAAAACGCGAGCTATTTCGACTTATATGACGAGACAATTCCATTCGGTCAGCATCCCAAACTCCCCTACGGCGAGAAGCCACCCTCCGTGCTTCTTTACGACCGAGCTGCCGGCAATAACGCTGTTTTTATCGATGCGGACCTTGAAGTTCAGATGACACCCGTCTCATCGGCAGGAATCGCCCGGGCATTGCTGGCAAATTTTGCTTTTGGCGGTTCACACCCGGACAAAAGCAACCCACTCGCAAAGCCAGGCTCGACGACTATGTATGCCGGCCCTCTTTGCGCAAGAACGATTTCATTCATGGAGGGGGAGAACCTTGAGAAGACAATCATGCTGAACTTAATCAGCGATTGGAACGGTGGAACGCCGTCATGGGAAAGCCCGCCTCCCAGTCATCCTGGCAAATCAAAGCCTTCCGGTTGGGCGGATATGTACACAAGGAGAACGCGGTTCGTTCGGTTACGCCCCATGGACGGAGGCCGTTTCTGTGCTTCGGTGGCTCTCCATATGGGAGAACAAATCGAGGAATATGGCGACGGCCATATCGTTGATCCAATGATTCCGCAATACGTCGCAAGCGACCAAAAACTTAAAGATTTCCGCTTGCAGCCGAGCAAGGCCTTGTGGCGGTCGCTGAACGTGCTGCTTTGCTGCACCAACCGTGAAGGAGAAAGTTCAGGCATTCACAAAGCCGCAAGGTGCGTGCGACATTTGCAATCAAGTTATTTTGATTTTGTGAGCCAAGACGAACCAGTTCGACTTCGGGTGATCGGAGTGTGCGGGAATGCACAGGGACCCAAAACTGACTTTTGGCGAGACGAAACGCTTCCGTTCAAATTAACGTTACTCGCCGATGACTCACTGTTTGAAGATATCAAATCGAAAGTAGCTAAAGCAGAATCGGAAGCCAAGCAACTCGAGCGTAGGCTATTTGCTTTTGCCAAGCGGTACTTGCAGACAGGTCAGCCAAATCCCGACAGCAAGGATGTTGCAAAGTTGGCAGAAGAGCTTGGACAAGAGTTACACGATTACTGGTCTGTGGTCGGAGCAGTTGGTGAAACGCTCGCAAGTCGACCAAAGCCTCTGCCGGAAGACGAGTGGAAAGATCTCACGGAACGAGCGTCAAAGGATGCATATCGTTTGGCGATTGATCGACTTCCTCCGTCTGCCGCTCGCTTCCGGGCCGAATATCAGTGAACAAAGAGTAAAGAAGAATAGCCGAAATGCCTTAACAGTAGAGGGAGGGCTTATGGAAAACAGAAGGGCCAACGAGCTTATCAGAGAACTAGAAAAGTACAGAGGGAAAAAGCCGAAAGATGCAAATAGAGCCGCCTTAGCCGAGTTGCGTTCAGGCCGGGGCAAGATGCCAGGAGAAGCACCACGAATGTTTCCCTACATCGTGAAGATTCTCGACGACGGTCAAACCGAGGGTCCATTCGTTACAGCCGCGTTCTTAACGGCGTCGAATTTTGCTTTTCACCATGAGCCTGGTGGTTCGGGCAACCTTGGAGAATCACTCAGGAAATCTATCAGTAAAAAGCATAACGAAGCGGGGGTTGAAGCTCGACTCGTTGCTGCTCTCGATGCAAATCCCGAGATACTGCCGCGACATCTCGATGGCTTGGTATCCCTTTGTGAGAGCGCAAACGTTCCCATTGATTGGAGAAATTTCTTAGTGGATGTCGAAAGTCTGCTCTCCCCTTACGAGCATGTTCGAAATCGTGTGCGCATGCAGTGGGCAAAGGGCTTCTGGGGAGCGAGCCAAGTCGAACAGAACGATTCAAACGAAGAACCAAATCAGGAGGAGCAAGAATCACAGTGAAAGCAAAATTCATCGAATTACATCTACTTCAGAGCTTTCCGCCTTCGTGCGTCAATAGAGATGGAAACAATTCTCCAAAAGACTGCATGTTCGGTGGAGAGCGCCGCGCTCGAATCTCAAGTCAGTGCCTAAAACGCGCAATCCGTCAAGCCGACGTCTTTACGGAGGTTGTCGGTGAAGCCATCGCCGCTAGGTCGAAGCGCATGAGGGATGAAAAACTCATCCCGTATCTTGAAGAGAAGGGGCTGCCTCCCGAGCAGGCTGCCGAAATTGCCGACAAGTTCAGAGGCGAGCTTGCTAAACCCGATACCAAGAAACCCGAGTTGACGTCAGTTGGGCTCTATTTTGGCGATAAAGAGCTCTTTGCTTTGTTAGATGCGTATCGAGCTGACGACAAGAAGTGGAAGTCAGCGGCCAAGTCTAGTTCGGCTGATGTTGCATTATTCGGCAGGATGCTCGCTGAAGCAACCGATCTAAACGTTGATGCGGCGTCGCAGGTCGCGCATGCGATCAGCACCCATGCCTTATCCCAGGAAACAGACTTTTGGACTGCAGCGGACGATCTCAAAGACCTCAGCGACGAAGATTCCGACGCAGGCGCAGGGATGCTTGGCATGGCCGAGTTTAATGCTTCCATCTTTTATCGTTACGCATGCGTCTCGTTGCCGATTCTCGAAAAAAATCTGCAAGAGGAAGCCTTGTGCAAGAGAACCGTCGAAGCGTTTCTGCGGGCTTCGTGGGACGCAACTCCGACGGGACAACTCAATGGACATGCCCATTTCACGCAACCCTTTGCAGCCCTCGCCGTCGTTCGTCGCAGGGGCATGCCGCTAAACCTCTGTAATGCGTTCGTCAAACCTATTCGGTCCCGACAAAGAGAATGCGGCCTGGACGCATTATCGGTTGAAGCCTTACTGGGGCACCTTTCCAGATCGCGAACGATGAGCCAGGTCGACGATGCTGACTATTACTTTGCTCACTCGTTGGATTCTGAGTTCGACAGTTCCGGCGTTCTCACTCAAAAAGGGTATTCGGACGTCGTTGCCGGAGTATTGGAGGGGCTTTGAAGGAGGGCTATTGCCTGCTCTTGCGCCTGAAGGGCCCTTTGCAGAGCTGGGGGTACCGATCCCGGTTTTCGGACCGTGATACAGGAATGGAGCCGACCAAAAGCGGAGTAATCGGCCTTTTGTGTTGCGCCCTCGGTCGGGACAGGCACGAAGACATAGGGGATCTGGTCGGCCTTCGAATGACGGTTCTCGTCGAACAAGAAGGAAAGCTGCTCAACGACTTCCACACAGCAGGCGCAGGGGTATTCAGGGGGCAAAAGGGGTACGCTGCTCCGAAGAGCGACGGAAGCAAGGGCAAGGACGCTGTCATTATGAATAAGCGTTACCTGCAAGACGCTTCTTTCCTCGTTGCGCTCGAAGGTCCAAGAAAGTTGCTTGAGCGGCTTGCGGCGGCCTTAGACGACCCCATTTGGCCGCTAAGCCTTGGGCGCAAATCTTGTCCGCCAGCGACCAGGGTTCTTGTCGGAATCTTCGAAGGCGATGCGCTGGAAATGCTCAGCGCAGCTATAGATAAGACCAATGTGAACGAGCGCCAACGCTTTGATCGCACACGTAGATGTATTCGGGAATTAGAACCCGGCGACTTCGCTGGCGATCCGATCCAAGACGTGCCGATCGAATGGCCTGACAGGCAAACGAGAAACTACGGCATTCGCTACATCAAAACGACCCTCTTAGACTTGGAGGCGCAATGATTCTGTCTCGAATCCAATTCAACCCGTTTCACGCAAGAACGTACGCTTTGGTCGGCGATGCTTACGAGCTTCATCGGCGGTTATGCGGCTGCCTTTCGAGTTCTCGCCAAGAAGCGTCCATTTTGTTTCGAATCGAACCTGGTCCGGTTCTTCTAGTTCAGAGTGAGTTTGAGCCTGATTGGAGCAACTTCGGCGAACCCGCCGAAGTTTTCAAATCGAAGCCCGAGTGCAAACCGTTCAATCCGGAATTCGCTCAAGGTCAACGCCTGACTTTTCGCTTGAGATGCCGCCCGTGTAAAAAGCAGGCCGAAGAAGGAAGTAAACACAGCAAGCTTAGGTTCTTACGTACCGAAACTGAAAGGCTGGAATGGCTCAAACGGCAAGGCGAGAAGTATGGGTTTGTCATTGAATCGGTCGAAGCGACTTACGAGCGGTGGATAGACACGAAGCAGGCCCACCAAGGCGAAATCAGTGGTACAGATGGTAGAGAGCGGAAGAAGTCTGCAAGCCTGCCAGCAATCCGATTCGATGGAGTCCTTATAGTGCATGATCCATCCTGCTTTCTCAAAGCCCTGCAATTCGGGATTGGACCTCAAAAAGCCTATGGATTTGGTCTTTTGAGCGTGGCACGATGCAATCGCTGAGGGTCCAACTCCAGCAGACGGATCTTAAATCCCACGCCGGGTTTTCCTCAATAGCGTCCCACGCAGAGTCTGAGTTCGTTTAGAGGAGAAATTTCCTGACGCAAAAGGAAGTGCGAGAATGTCCTACTCCGCCCGCAGTAGATAAGTGTCCAATGAGACGCAGGGACAAACCAGGCGACCGAGTTTTCGGTTCTTGAGACTTGGTCTTAACACGGTAAGTTGGCAAGCAGTAGCCTACCGTTGCTCATTGACAATCGAACGTTTGATTTATGCAGGTTTACAGCAGATTGCCATGAGCGCCCCACGCTCGTGGGATGAACCGCCGCCAGCCTCATCGACCAGGCCGTAGAGGACAACTGCCCCACGCTCGTGGGGATGAACCGTAGAGCTTGAGATGACCGTTCCGTACGAGTACAACTGCCCCACGCTGTGGGGATGAACCGCTCATCCGTCCCGTGCCGCAAGAAAGGATACAAACAGCCCCACGCTCGTGTGGATGAACCGCACAAGGGGTCCCGCGCCATCGACACGGAACCAACTGCCCCACGCTCGTGGGGCTGAACCGTAGGCCGACTGATACGCCGCCTTGGTCACCGTAACTGCCCCACGTCCGTGGAGATGAACCGTGGAGGACGCCGTTGGTCGGCTGATGCAATCCAACCGCCCCACGATAGTGGGGAATACTATATAATTCTGACGGGTTAATCTAGAGTTGGATGCGCTGGGGAGAGTATGCCTGCAGACCTTCATCTGTTGCCAAAGCTTAGGGATAGGCTGAGTTACGCCTATATTGAGCATGCCGTTGTCGAGAGGGAGGAATCGGCGATCGCTCTATACGACGACGATGGCGTTACTCAAATTCCAATTGCATCGATTGCTCTCTTAATGTTAGGTCCCGGTACAAAAATTAGCCACGCTGCAGTGGACGTTTTGGCTAGGAACAACTGTTTAGTAGCCTGGGTCGGTGAAGGAGCTGTTCGTATGTACGCCTTTGGAACTGGAGGCACGCATTCGGCCATTCGCCTTTTACGCCAAGCAGAGTTGGTCAGTGATCCGGTGTCACGCTTGCGCGTCGTTCGCAAGCTGTACGGAATGCGATTCCCCGAAGCACTTACCGATGAAACTTCTATCGAGCAGTTGCGAGGTAAAGAGGGATTACGCGTGCGCAACGCATATCAGGTAGCCGCTGAGAAGTACGGTATCGAATGGACCGGCCGTAATTACGATCGAAATGCCTGGCACAGCTCGGATCCCATAAACAGAGCCCTGTCTGCGGCCAACGCTTGTCTATACGGCGTGTGCCATGCGGCCATCCTTTCGATGGGATTCAGCCCTGCGCTTGGGTTTATTCACACTGGCAAGCAACTCTCCTTCGTTTACGACATCGCAGACCTCTACAAGCTTGACATTGCGATCCCAGCATCCTTTTCCGCCGCTTCGGAAGGGCCAGAGCAAATTGACCGCAGAGTCCGACTCGCTATGCGCGACCGATTCCGAGAGACGAGGTTTCTGACACAAGTTTCGCTTGATCTCATGAGTCTATTTGCTTCAGATCTTCCCGACGAAGAAGTAGAAGTGTACGACGACGACCCTGCCTTACCCGCAGAGCTTTGGGGGCAAGAAGATGATAGTCATAGTGGTCAGAACAGTGAAGCCACGCCTGAGGGGCGAACTCAGCAGATGGATGGTTGAATTCCAGGCAGGAGTTTTCGTTGGCAACGTCCCAGGTAGGGTCCGAGACCGCTTATGGGAGAAAATTCTTGAAGAAGAAGGAAGCGCGATCATGGTCTATTCCGCTCGCAGTGAGCAAGGTTTTGCGGTTAGGTGCCATGGCGAACCCGACCGTCGTCCCGTCGACTTTGAAGGATTGGTCTTGATGCGGTATGTTGGAAAGCAGAAATCTACCGCCGCTCCTTGACAATCGAATATTCGATTTGTGCAAGTTTGCGACAAATCACAGTAACTGCCCCACGCTCGTGGGGATGAACCGCGTTGCGGCAATCCTGCATCAGCATTGCAGGAAACTGCCCCACGCTCGTGGGGATGAACCGGGCAAGGCGTTCGCGAATTCGCGAAATCATATAACTGCCCCACGCTCGTGGGGATGAACCGCTTCTAACGGCGCATGCAGATTCGCCGTATCCAACTGCCCCACGCTCGTGGGGATGAACCGATGACGCCGAGCATAACGAAAAAGCCGAGAACAACTGCCCCACGCTCGTGGGGATGAACCGTAAGGTTTGAACAGAATGCCCGTCTCTTTCACAACTGCCCCACGCTCGTGGGGATGAACCGACGTCGCAGGACCTTTCGGACGCCGAAGCCATAACTGCCCCACGCTCGTGGGGATGAACCGTTTGCAAAGCATCGTTTACCCGATCGAATCGCAACTGCCCCACGCTCGTGGGGATGAACCGGATGTTGCGGGCAGGCTGACGGCCGTGGAGGGAACTGCCCCACGCTCGTGGGGATGAACCGAACACGAGGAGCCAGGCCGCGATGTGGTTGAGAACTGCCCCACGCTCGTGGGGATGAACCGGTACGCGCATTACCGGGTCGGCGAGCGCATACAACTGCCCCACGCTCGTGGGGATGAACCGACGTTAGGGACGCAGTACAGGACGCTGTAGAAAACTGCCCCACGCTCGTGGGGATGAACCGACGGTACCGCCGATGGCATGGATAAAGCGTCCAACTGCCCCACGCTCGTGGGGATGAACCGGAGAAACACCTATGCGATGGAATTTCACCAAGAACTGCCCCACGCTCGTGGGGATGAACCGAACTGTCGGAAAGTCTTCAGGTATTCCGGGGAAACTGCCCCACGCTCGTGGGGATGAACCGAGCGGCCCCCGAGAGAGCGGTCTAAATTCATCAACTGCCCCACGCTCGTGGGGATGAACCGGTAGAGCCTTTGTCTATCGCAATCCCCACAAGAACTGCCCCACGCTCGTGGGGATGAACCGCTGAATGACACGGCAATCGCCCGTGCGAGGCTAACTGCCCCACGCTCGTGGGGATGAACCGCTATCTTTTCCGGTCGGTGGGGCGACGCTCAAAACTGCCCCACGCTCGTGGGGATGAACCGGATGCTCAGAGAATCGCCATGTTCGCGGCGGCAACTGCCCCACGCTCGTGGGGATGAACCGACCTCTGCGTGCTCTGCCGCGTTGGGCCATTCAACTGCCCCACGCTCGTGGGGATGAACCGAACAGGACATGCAGTCCTCTATGAAGATTGAAAACTGCCCCACGCTCGTGGGGATGAACCGGCTACTATGCAGCCTGCGCCAAAGGAGAACAAACTGCCCCACGCTCGTGGGGATGAACCGCTACGGGAGTTTGTGCTATGTGTGGAACGCCTAACTGCCCCACGCTCGTGGGGATGAACCGAGTGAGAGCATCGACTAAGGCTCAAGAGGATTAACTGCCCCACGCTCGTGGGGATGAACCGCCTGGTCCGTGCAGGACGCTGAAGGGCTACCCAACTGCCCCACGCTCGTGGGGATGAACCGATGGTCGCCCTCGCGGACGTGCTCCGACTCTTAACTGCCCCACGCTCGTGGGGATGAACCGGGTCCCTGGACGCTTACCTGACCTTTCTGAACAACTGCCCCACGCTCGTGGGGATGAACCGCACACCGAGCACGATTCCGATCCAGTACTCGGAACTGCCCCACGCTCGTGGGGATGAACCGACCCGGAAGAATTCGAGCGAGTGTGCGCCTTCAACTGCCCCACGCTCGTGGGGATGAACCGATGTAGATGCGACCCGGGTCAGCCGCCACGCTAACTGCCCCACGCTCGTGGGGATGAACCGTGGAACCAGCGCCTGGTCGACGCTACAGAGTGAACTGCCCCACGCTCGTGGGGATGAACCGGCGTGGCTATTGGCGAATGGTCTTGTGGACGTAACTGCCCCACGCTCGTGGGGATGAACCGGCAAGCGGCATCGCACCGATGGACCCGCCATCAACTGCCCCACGCTCGTGGGGATGAACCGTACTGCAGCTTTTCTGAGACCAAGGTTACGTTAACTGCCCCACGCTCGTGGGGATGAACCGCCGTAGGATCTGCTGAGCACATAGGCTTCAAGAACTGCCCCACGCTCGTGGGGATGAACCGTACCGACTCGTGGTGAAGAAGTCTGGAGTGGAAACTGCCCCACGCTCGTGGGGATGAACCGGACAAGCTGCTCGTAATTGTCGTATTGGTCTTAACTGCCCCACGCTCGTGGGGATGAACCGACTTGGAACAGCGACACCACTCTCGCGTCAAGAACTGCCCCACGCTCGTGGGGATGAACCGAACGCAGGCAACCCGTCGACCGAAGGCGCGCAACTGCCCCACGCTCGTGGGGATGAACCGGGGGGAAGACTGCGATGCTTGCGCGATGGATAACTGCCCCACGCTCGTGGGGATGAACCGTTCACGAGCAGTGCAAAAACGGAGAGGGTCCGAACTGCCCCACGCTCGTGGGGATGAACCGACGCAGTACAGACAGCCGAAGAAACTACCGATAACTGCCCCACGCTCGTGGGGATGAACCGAAGAAAACCCAGATTCGGTCTCGGCAGAAATCAACTGCCCCACGCTCGTGGGGATGAACCGTTCTGACCAGACAAGAAGCGTGTTCCCGTCGAAACTGCCCCACGCTCGTGGGGATGAACCGAGGTCGCTGTCGAAGAACCATGGCGAGCCGTAAACTGCCCCACGCTCGTGGGGATGAACCGCACATATCCGCTGCCACACTCGGGTCCGATACAACTGCCCCACGCTCGTGGGGATGAACCGATCGGTCGAGGCGTCGTCATCACTGTCTTTGAAACTGCCCCACGCTCGTGGGGATGAACCGTTGGCCCGCCGGTTGGTTTACTGACGCGACGGAACAGCCCCACGCTCGTGGGGATGAACCGAGATGCCAAACATCGAATCGAACAGCCTTGGCAACAGCCCCACGCTCGTGGGGATGAACCGTTACGAACATCGCATGTGGAAAACTCTGCCAGAACAGCCCCACGCTCGTGGGGATGAACCGTACGCCGGTTCGTGGGGGCAAGACTTCGGCGCAACGCCCCACGCTCGTGGGGATGAACCGTACGTAGCCGTTTCTAACTTCGGCGAGCCAAACAACAGCCCCACGCTCGTGGGGATGAACCGTTCCCGATCGTAGCGGGCAGGGTGATGCATACAACAGCCCCACGCTTGTGGGGATGAACCGATCGCAGAACACCCTGGACGGGTCGAGCATGCAAGTGACCCACGTTTGTGGAGATGAATCGACGCAAGGGCCTATACACAGGCCGATCTTGAAAACCGCTCAAGGTTGAACCCATCGCAAGATTTACCTGATCGAGACCAACATCAGCTATGCCGGGCATTCGGGGTCGAACAGCGATTCTCGTCTTTGGTTGGCGGAGGTAAGGGATAACAAAAGTCCAAGCCGTCTTCTGCTATGGCGGTTCGAATGTTGTCTACTATGCAGCACCGTAGTAGATTTTTGGTCGTGCCAACACCACTTCGAATCTGTTGAGGAGTTGTTTTTGGAGGTTCGAACGTTCGGATTCTCTCCAGAAGCGGGTGAGGCTGTATTTCCAGCTTTCCTCGGTTCAAAAGGTAATTGCCAGAAAGTCCGACCGCTATCGCTCGTTTGGTTTTAACATCACCGCCGCAGAAGTCGCGGAAAGCGCTCGTGGCGAACAGTACGCAGTTTTTGAGGCTTTGCCATTCTCGATCTTGCCTCTCGGCGTCTTTTCGGATATCCATTTCGATATCTGACATTTCTTGACGAACCTTGAGTCTATTGTCTTGGTATTCGTCCGCCGAGATCTCGTTGGCGAGTCGCAATTCGAGCAACCGATCTATCCGCACCTTGCAGGACTGAAGCCTTCTCGTCCTCTCGGTCAGAATCGTTACTCCCGAATCTGGGTTGGTCGCCTCGATCTCTTCGGCAAATTCATGCAGAAACTCCCCAAACTCAGGATCGAGTCTGCAATCTGAAAGCATTTGCAGAATCTGTGACTCGATCACTTCAGCTCTAACCCCCTTCTTGGTGCATCCTCTGTTGCCTGTACACCGGTAGTACACATACTCGCGAATGTTCCCCGTTGTTCTGTACGTCTTGACATGACGTTCGGCTGTGATGAGACATCCGCACACGCCGCAGCGGATCAAACCAGTAAAGGGAAACTCGTGCTTCTGAGGCTGGATGTGAGCGGCCTTATGCAGCAGCTCTTGGGCTCGCTCAAATTCGAACTGAGTTACCATTGCCTTGTGGTTGCCGGGGTAGACGACACTGCGATACTTGAAACAGCCGCAGTAGAACGGGTTGGAAAAGGCCTTGTACAGGTTTGAACGAGTCACTTTTGGGAATCCCCAACTCTGAAGCTCGTCCAGAATTTCCGGAACCGTGTAAGAGCCCGAGAGCACCATCTCCCAGGCCTTGCGCATAAGCTTGAAGCGAGCCCCATCCGGCTCAATTTGCCGGCTGAGTTTGTCATTTCGGTATCCGAGAGGAGCCTTTCCTGGAAACCAACCCTTTGATACCTTGCTGTCCAAGCCCCGCAGCACGGCCTTTCTCAGGTCGATAACATACTGAGTCGCGACCCCTGCCTCAACTGCCATGAGCAGAACATTGTCTTCTGGAAGATACTCCCGGTCGGCAGTGTGGATCTTGCGAATGATGCCTTGCTGGAGCAGCCAAGCCACCTGCCCATAGTCTACAGAGTTGCGAAAGAGCCGGTTTGTGCTCCAGCAGAGTATCCCTTCCGCCTCGCCAAGCTGAATGCGCCTCAGCATGTCGTCGAAGACAGGCCTGAGTCCAGGCGCTTTGGCAGATTTCGATTCGGTGAGCACATCGGCAATCTGCAGGCCTAGACGAACCGCCATCTCCTTCATAGCCTGGAGTTGATCGTCGATGCTCTGAACCTGTCGGTCCTCGCTTTCAGTGCTTTTCCTGGCGTAAACAAAGAACTTCATTGCGTTTGACGAAGTAAAGCTGGAGCGCCATCGTCGTTAATTCCAGTGCTTCGGCGCTAGAGATCTTCTCAGAAAACCGAGCTTCATACAAGGCTTTGAGGCGTTCAACCTGCTTGGCTGTGGGGATTGGCAACCCAACTATGCGCAGCCTCCTGAAATTCGCTTTTCAGCTTCCAGTTTCAATTTGTCCTTCATTCGGTTCTTGTTCGGCTTCCAACAGCGAGGTTTGACTCCAAAACGGATCGCCTGTGGAAAATTCGTCTGTCCTATGTTGCTGTTGTTTTCTTTTGTCTAAGTTTCTTTTGTTATTTTCGCTTCCTGAATTTCGGAAACGAGAAAGCAAGAACCGTTTTTGGAAGGACCGGCTGTAGACCTGTGGGTGGATCGCAAAGATGAGGTGGGAGTGCGACCGCCTGCGCATGGCAGGGGTATACAAGGGGTAGCCGCGCTCGTCGGTGACGGAGATCAAGCCGGAGCGAACCAGCACGGCGATGGCCCGGGAGATAGCAGCACTCTGACGTCCGGTTTTGCGCTTGATGAGAAAGTGTGAGAGCCAGTCCGAGGTCTTGCGGGTTCCGCCCGCCAGAGTCCAGCCGTACGTCTGGCGCACCAGGATGCAGAGAATCCGCCATTCGGTGTCGGTCAGCCGTGGCATGACCCTATCCAGCAGAAAGTTGGGAAACGGAGTCGAACCGACGATGAAGCGATGAGACCTTGGCTTATCCATTGGGCGCATAGGCCGGAGCATCATAGTCGTGCTCAATGGCCGCTATAAGAAGCGAAGCCGGTCTCTTGGCAGCCCGGTACTTCAGCCAGTCAAGCTGCCTGCGTATCCGCTCAGACGGGTAAGAATCGACCAGATTTCGGGCCTTGCGCAGGGCAATGCCGACCTCGACAAGCTCAAGCGTCAGTGCTTCCGACTCGCTCAGCTGGGCATCATCCGGCGTTGGCCTTCTTCTTCGCTTTCCAGGCTCACGTCCCGGCAAAAGTTCACCTATCGGCTCAAACCCGTTCAGAGCGACTCCCTTGCCAGCCACAGCGTGGAGAAGAATGCCACGATCAAAAGAGCCGCGACAACATACCACAGCCATTTGAAAGGCGGATTCGGCGAAGGAATCTGGACCTCCACAACTTCATTCGCCATCGGCAGTGCGCAGGCAACAGCCCTGTTTTTTGTTACGCGCAGCGGAGTACATGCAGCTGGACGCAGCCAAGAAAGCATGGAGAAGAACCGATCATCCAGATCCAGCCATTCTCTCCTCTTTCTCACTCCAAGCCCTTTGCCGACCATCGACCGTGCCAGATCCCGAACTGACACAAGCTCAATCGGTCGTCCAGGATACGACTCTGCCGCCTGAACAGCCGAGGCTTGAAACCTACCATTGCCGACGATCAAGCCAGTGGGGATACAATTGCTCAGCATAAAGGCTCGCAGCTCGCTGACGGCTCTTCGCTGGATCGGACTTTGGCAGTGGCGCAGCTGGATCGCAATTCTGACTTCCGGATCCTTCCGCACGATCGCGACAAAGTCGGCTCCGCCGTTCTTTCTTCTGCCGCGCTGATGGCATCTGCCTAAGGACCGGACGTGTTCAAAGCCTTGCGCGCTCAGCCAGAGCCAGACGCATATTTGAAACTTCGGAAACTCAAGATAGCGAAGTTTGCGCTCAAGCAAGAAGAATATGTTGCTGCGGCTGTGGTCGCTGAAGCTGCCGCTGACGCGGCTGCGCAGGCGGATCATCGCTCGGCTCCCCCCTTGGCAGGCTCATGGCTGTCGCCCGACCATTGACCGGACTTAAGATGCTCAAGACCAGGCTTGCGGCTGCCATCTTCTCGATAGACGAAATCCGGCAGACAGCCAGGACACGCAGTTAGGTCACAGACACTGGCGGTGGGATAGGCACCATCGCTGGAGAATACTTCCCGCACATCAAGCGGATGATCCAAGGCTTGCTCCAAACACTTGACAAGCTTCGCCAGAGTGGTATACCGAGGACTGGACCGGCCCCGCAGGAGCCGGGTTATTGCCGAACATGAAATCCCCGCATCCTGAGCCAGCCGGGACGTGGAAAGGAAGGCATACCTGCTTGTATGCATCATGATGGCTGCCACCCGGTTGTGGCATCTCGCGGGAACGTTCACGCTGCGATCGATATTGCACATATCCAAATCGCAGCGTGAATGTCTCCGCAGCCAGTTTCAAATGTCGGAGCCTTGACGCTTGGAAATTTGCCCGCTATCCTTCAGAGCTCTTTTGTGCAGAGATGAACACTCCTGGAGTACGGGTCATCGAAGGAGATGCGATGCAGGAATTGGGCAGACTGCCAGACGAGTCCGTGAACTGCTGCGTCACTTCTCCTCCCTACTGGCAGCAGAGGGACTACGGGGTCGAAGGACAGATCGGGCTCGAAGACGATCCAGAAGACTACATCCGCAGGCTGGTCGCTGTGTTCGCTCAAGTGAAACGGGTGCTGCGAAGCGACGGCACCCTCTGGCTCAACCTTGGCGATTCGTATGTGTCAGCCTGGGCAAGCTCTCGCATCAGCAAGATCGGGCAGGGAGCCCCGCATCACAATCAGCGAAGAAACAGGCTTGCCGGATACCTGAAGGAGAAGGATATGGTTGGCATCCCCTGGAGAGTCGCCTTAGCCCTGCAGAAAGACGGCTGGTACCTCAGAACCGATATCGTCTGGCACAAGCCGAATGGTCTGCCCGAGCGGGTGCAGGATAGACCGACGCGGGCTCACGAATATCTGTTCCTGCTGAGCAAGTCGCGAAAATACTATTACGACGCCGACGCGATCCGGGAGCCCCATGCTACGCCAGCAGCCCGCAGACGCCGCACACCAAATCAAGCCATTCGCCCGCATCCTTCAGGAGGAAAACAGACGCTCAATGCCAGCCAGATGTTCCATCCTCTTGGCAGGAACCTGCGCACAGTCTGGACTATTCCCGTCAGCAGGGGAGGCAGAGAGCATCCAGCGACCTTCCCAGAGAAGCTGGTCGAGCCGTGCATCGCTGCTGGGTGTCCAGTCGGCGGAATGGTCCTTGACCCGTTCGCAGGCTCCGGCACGACTTTGCGCGTCGCAGACCGGCTTGGCAGATGCGGCATCGGGATTGAGTTAAACGGCGACTACGCACAAGGCTGGAGCTCTTAAGGCTTGCAAACCTCTGCTCCAGCAGGCAGCACGAGCGCAGAAACGTACTAAGCTGAAGGCGAGAAGATCAGACTGGCTGCATCATCAGCTCCGCAAGCATTGACTGAGTACCGCTATGCTCCGGCTCTAACGAATTTGCTCGCTGAAGCCAGGCTCTTGCCTTGTCTAAGTCCCCAGACTCTTTCGCAAGCACGCCGAGGAAGTAGGCGCCTTCTGCCTCGCCTGCCTGCTGAAGGATATCTAGATGCGAGATAGCGGCTTCGGCATGCCCTGCATTCAGCAGGTGCCTCGCGAGAACCTTCCTGACCCCTGCATTCTGCGGCTGCATGTTAAGCACGGTATGCCAGTGAACCATCGGGTCGAGCCCAGCGTGTTCAGACAGCCGCCTGACCATGTTGGCCCACGCCTCGACAAAGCCAAGATTCCTCATCGTCCAATTCAGCATTTCCTTGGCCGTCGGCAGATCGCCCTGATCCATCGCTACATCGAACAGCGTCATTGCTAACTCAGGCTTGCCTGATTCGTGCAGGCCAGCCTTCCAGCAGTCTCTGGCTATCGCATAGTTCTTCTTAGCCAGATAGGCAAGAGCCATGTTGTGCCGGGTCTTCCAGCTCAGGATCGACGGGTCCAGGCTGGTGAAGACGCCTGAGACATCCGCCTTGAGGACGTTCTTGTAGAACAGGATTGCCCGGTCGTACTTGCCTTCGTTATAGGCCATCTGTGCCAGATGGAACTGGATCTCCGGGTCAGTTGGAAACTTAGTCAACCCTTCGCTGAGCAATTGCTGAGCTTCTTCGGCGCGGTCAAGGATGCGCAAAGAAGCACCGTAGAGCGCATAGGCCTTGCGCACATGGGATTCTTCGTCCGTCGAGTGCTCGAGACACTGCCGGAACCATTCAACTGCTTCTTCGTGCGCATTAGTGTAATGAGCGGTCATGCCGAGATTGAACAGGACAAACGGATGCTCAGGGCGCTCAGCCAGATCAAGCTTGAGCAGATGCTCATCCCGCTTGCGCTTGTTTGCCTGCCCCTCCTCACTTGTGTCATAGCCAGAATGCAGAACGTAGGCATTCAGCCTGGCTATGCGCCCCCCTGCTTCCAGTCCTCTTTTAGCTCCTTCCTTGCGAAGGGCAGGCAGAATCTGCTCGTGGATTCGTCCTTCCCATTTGAGCTTGGGCCAGTTGCGGAAGACCTTGACATGGTCAACCTGTGTCCCAAAGCCTCCATTCTCGATAAAGCGTACCGGCACGACAAGTCCTATCACGTCCTCCGGCGCATGGCAGACAGCCCTGACGATCTCCTCTCCGCACTCAAACGGCAATGTATCGTCGGCATCGAGCCACATGATCCATTTGCCGCTCGCGCCCTTCATCGACTCCGTCCTTGCCAGCGCAAAGCTGTCCGGCCATTCGGTCTGCCGCACCTTGGCTCCGCATTCCTTGGCAATCTCCACAGTCTTGTCCGAAGAGCCGGTGTCAAGGAAAAGAATCTCCTTGAAGAACGGCTTTGCGCTTTCCAGGCAATCGCGAATGACGCGCTCTTCGTTCTTGGCGATCATACAGAGCGAGATATCCGCCTTCTCCACCAGATGGCGGATGGCTTCCCGCCGAATCTCCGGCTTGCGCTCTGGTGTGAAGACGACCTTCTCCGGACCAAGTCCGCTCAAGGTTGAGGCAAAGCCGGAATCCAGGTCCTCGCGCCACTTGGCGATGTACTTCTGCTGGTTCTCCTTCAGGAGCTCATGGATATCGAGATCCGAGTCGCGCTCCTCCTCCATGCGGCGCATCGTTTTAGAGCCCTCGTGGTGGACGAACGCCTTGGCCGCGATAACCATCCGATAGCCCGCGCGGCGAATGCGGTAGCACAGATCGTTGTCTTCAAAGAGCCCGAATCTAAAGCGCTCATCCAGCAAGCCGACCTCATCCAGAACAGACCGGCGAACTGCCAGGCAGAAGCCGACAAGCATGTCCGTCTCCTGATCCTCGCCTGACCATTTCGAGAAATCTTCGGCAAACAGGTCAATCGTCGCGTGCGAGGTGTAGGTGGCCGGGACGCGCTGGAAATGCCCGCAGTTGTTGGAATAGGGCCCGGCGGCCGCAACGGAGCCGCTTGCATGCAAAGCATCAAGAAGCTTCTCCAAACCGATCCTGGGAACCACCGTGTCGCTGTTGAGCAAGAGGACCGCCTCGCCTGATGTTGCCTTGATGCCCTGGTTGCATGCCTTGGAAAATCCAAGGTTCTCTTCGTTGCGGATGAGGGTCACACCCTTTGGCACATCGATCAGCGGGACGCTTCCATTGTCGACAACTGCGATCTCGCTGTAGAGCCCTTGGCACTTTTCAAGACTTTCAAGGCACCTGTCAAGGTCTTCCTGCCCGTTGTAGGCAGGAATGACGATGGAAACCGAACGCTTGGACTTGGCCTTCTTTTCAGCAGGGCGCGCCTTCTGCGGCTGGAGGATTCCAAGATCAAGGAAAATCTGCGGCGGATGGATGCGCTCGATAAAGCGGTACGACTCCGGGTGAGTGGGATGAAGATTCTGCATGATCCGGCTGTCGTCCCAGCCCTTCCAGACGCACTCCCACCAGCCAGGAACGATCTCGTCCCGGTGGCTCCAGCCCGTGATCTTCTTCCATATGCGCTCGTCTGTGCCAGCGTAGCTCAGGTGGTGCACAATGCCGAAGCTTTCGTTGAGGAAGAGACCCCTTCCCCCTTCGTACTCCCTGATATGAACCTGCTTAGCATGGCGCAGGTCGATCATGATGCAGGGCGTGAACGGCTCGCGCGGGCGCACCACGTACTCCGGCGACTTCCAGTAGGTGTCCCATTGGATGTAGACGCGGTCGGCAAGCTCATTCTCGGCAATCCGGATCAGGTGCTCCAAAAGCTTAGACTCGATGATCTCATCCGAATCCACGGTAAGTGCGTGGGTGTAGCCCTGCTCCAGAAGATGCGCATAGGCTGACTGTCGGTGCTCGTTCTCCTCAGCCCAGTCGCCGACGATAACGGTTGCGCCCTCAGCCTGGGCAATCTTGACACTCTCCTCCCAGCTGCCGACAGTGCCGTTCCAGCCTGTCTTTCCAACAAAGACAAACCGTGGAATGCTTGCCAGGTTCCGTAGGACCGGAGCAAGGTATGTGTGATCGTCGTGAATGACTATAGAGGCGCAAACTTTCGCTTTGCTCATGACTGTATCCCCAAAACCGTCGAATCCCTGTCAGCCTGAAGGCTCTCAAAGGGCCATGCTGAGAAAATCTGCCGGAACTCCTGCCGCAGGCTCAGATCCTCGCTGATGTTGGCGTAGCGCAGCTGCATATCAGTCAGCTGATCCCGCTCCATCATGTGCTGGCTTCCCCAGCCAGCCAGCTTGTCCTCCTCTGAAAGCTGCCCCTTTATCTGGAGCTTGCGGGCGATGACCTGCTCGTTCCACGGGCTGAAGCCGAACCAGAGCACCAGCGCACCAGGCGGATGCCATACCACAGGGTGCCCGGAGTTGTGCCGCCCGAATGTATACGCGCCGTCGGAGTAGCGGTGGAGAAAGCGCGTTCTCATCAGCACCGTCTCCGGCCCCATCCGCTCGTCTTCGAAGAACCCGTGGTGTCTCTGGGCAACCAGCGGCCTGTCAGGGTCCGGCTCCGGATACAGCCCAGGCGGATCGACGGCGACCACGCCGCGAATCCCGAACATGCCGCGACCGTCCATCTCAAGAAAGGCTCTGAGCATCTCAAAGTCGCGGCAGCAGAGAAACTCCGTGATGTTGAGCGACATCTTCCAGCCGTCGAAGCCGCGCTCCGCCTCCATCACCTCAAGGTCGATCCCTTCGGCGGAGAAGTGCTCGCTCTGCCTGGGTCTCACCTCCCAGCCAGGAGCGTGCTCGCGCACAAACTCGGCAGACCGGTCGGTCGAATGCGAATCGATGATGATCCCATGGTCGAACATGGGATAGTGGTGTTTGAGCCACCACGGGAGCAGATACTCCTCGTTGTAGCACTGTGCGATCAGGATGGCTGGCTCTGGCAAATTCTTGGCTCCGGAAAGTATTGGAAAAAGACATCGTCTTTCGCGCCTGGACGCTGAAGAGAGATGCGTCTGACGATCTCATCGGCGAAGTTCCATGCAAGGATCACAACCGCGACTGGATCGTCGGACTCTGCGAGAAATGAACTGGGAAGAATTGGAATGCCGCGCCCCGGCGTCAGCAGGCCAACTTTGAGGGGGTTGTCATCGATGATGCCATCGAGGTCCAACTCAGCATAGTTCAGGAATGTGTTGGCCTTGGCAGCCGCGCCATAGCCAAGCACCCGGTATCCTCGCCGCCTGAACTCAGCAATCTGTGCCTTTGTTCTCTCAGCGGCACTGTGGACTCTGTCTGCAAATCTGGCATAGGTTTCAGGCGAGTAGAATCCGTCCTCTTTCTCCTGCGCAATCATCGCCAAGCATTCAGGCTCGTCCTGACTCAGCCCTTTGGCAAGCGTCCAAAGGTAGCTGCTCCCATGCACGGGAACACGCTTAGCGCCGACAACGCTGAAGCCTGCCCTGCGGGCAAGCGCACGAAACGACCTTGCAGTGAAGAAAGAATGGTGCTCGTGGTAGATCGTGTCGAACTCGCCGTTGACGACCATTCGGCTCTGCGACGTCTGGATATAGACTCTGCCATATTCCTTCAATGCGGCATAGCAGGCAGCGAGAAAATCCAGGGGGTCTGAAACGTGGCCGACAACATTCATCGCCACGACCGCGTCGAATGAGTCTTTCAAAGTCTGTGCAAGCTCCATCGACCAGTAGTCAACGATGGTCGGAACGCCTTTGGCCTGAGAGAGCGGGGCAAGGTTGGCGGCAGGATCGACGCCCTGAACCATATGACCCCTCAGGCTAAACTGCTCCAAGAGCGAGCCGTCGTTGCTCGCTATATCCAGCACTGAAAGCTGCCTGCCTTGGCTCTCCTCGACGCTCCCGGCAAATTCCCGGAAATAGTCGCACAAGGTTTCTGTGGTTCCGCTGACGTAAAGGTATTCCTTGAACATCAGGTCGGGACGCACAGCGACGGTCAGCTGGCTGTGCCAGCAGACAGCGCAGCGGTTCACCGCCAGCGGGAAGCCTTCCAGAGGCTCAGAACCGTCGTGATAAGAATTCGCAAGCGCCTGGGAGCCAAGGTCCAGATAGGTGATCAGACTCTGCGACCCGCAGGCAAGGCATCTATCCAGCGGCGTATAGTTCACGCGGGCACGCTCCCGCGATAGGCCGGGGACTTCAGAAGGTCGGCCACGATACTCTCGATGGTTCCTTTGAAACGAAAGTCGTAGGCTTTTTCGAACTTCTCGGCGCTGACCCGGAAATCGTAAGTCGGGCTGTTTGGAAGCTGCTTGACAGGAACATCCATGATCCAGGCCACCTTCTCGGCAATCTCCCCGATCTGCGCGCTAAAGCTGGCGACGTTGTAGAGGCCAGGCTCAGCATCTTGCTCTATCACTCGCTGGATCGCGCGGCAAAGATCGCAAATGTCGAGAATGGGGCGGTGCACGTCTGGGTTGGAGACTTCGACGAACCCTTGGTCCAGCGCGCTTCTGACCATGCGGTTGATCATCAGTTCGCCGCGTAGATTAGGAGAAGGCCCGTTGACCGTGGCAAACCGAAGACCATAAGCACGGACGCTTGATATCTCCGCCATGACGTCAGCGCAGTGCTTGGTCAGATCGTACATGTTGGTCGGTCTGAAGCTGCGATCCTCCTCGCTTGCCGATGCGGCGGAAATGCCTGAGTAGACGCTGGCCGAACTGGCATAGATCAGCCGCGAATCGCCAAGCTTCTGCAGAAGCTTGAAGAACCCGACAGTATTGTTGTCGAGAGCCCCGTCAGGATCGGCTACGGCAGATGCAACGCTTGAGTGGGCTGCAAGCAGGATAACTGTGCCGAACTGCCGGAGGAACTCTGGCTCAAGGTCGCGGTAATCGCGACAAATGCTGTCGAGGCATCCTGGATTGCCGCGCGACTCTAAGTCCACAGAGGATACGCAGTATCCAGCTTCTGAGAGATGCCGGCAAAGCGCAGAGCCGATGTAGCCGCATCCCCCAAGCACAAGAACAGGCGACATCTTGCGCCCAACAGTCTTAGAAAGCCTCCCCAAATTCATTGCTTTTCCCAAAACAGTATTCAACAGGTTTTTAGTTTTATGCAGGATTCACGACAATTTTAAATGTACTAATTAGCAGTCTGGCTGCAACGGAAGTTCAATCGAGTCTGATCTATACTTTACAACGATTGCCCGCAGCTCTAATGAGAATAGCCCTGCATTGCCGCAGGGCTATTGGCTGACATCCGTTCCGCAAAGGAATGGGCATCAACGGGTCTGCTGGCGAGCGCAGTCCGGGATGCTCGCCCTTGGCCAAAGCCTGAATGAGGCGATCTACTGTGGGATTGTGCCGGGCAAAAGTCGGAAGCTTCTCGGGGGCACGAAGCGAGATGGCTAGATCCGTCTTAGGATCCCATTGAAACCTCCATAGCCTTGCCGCGCGAAATGGCTCCTGACTGAGATCCTTCCCTAAGTGGTAGAAGAACCCGCCCGAAAATACAACGATTCTGGGAGCCCCCCACCGCAAAGGAACGACGGCGACTCTCTGGCAGGCAGGGCTATGAATGCCCGTAACGATGATCTTGCCCCGCAAGACTGCTTCTTCGGCTTCTCTTTCCAAGCCATCCAGCTCAGCTTTGGTGTGGCTGGGCAATCCGCAGACTCCGGCTACATAGGCTTTGTTGCCATGCAGAAGGCGAACATTGCCATAGAGCCAGAGCTTGCCAGCTTCGTAGTAGCCAGGCTCCGCATCGTACGGAAGGGAGCGTCGAGGCGGCTGATTCTGAGAGTGAGAATTTGACATAGTTTGAACCTACAAGGTGCATTGAGCCGCTATGTGGCCCGGGCTATCACGCTGGAGGCTCTGCGTGATGCTTGCAACTATTCCGCTCTTTAAACAGCTTCAGCACAAAGAATCGGCCTGGCGACTATTCGCCGACTGAACAATTCAGCATGGCTGTTGCACGACATTGTCGCCGACCGCCAGGTTTAACCAAATAGGCAGGCGGCAGGTCATCAGCGATACCAGGGCGTGCAAGGAAACCTCTTAGTTGAACTTTGAACTCGGGCAGGCGTCGCAAAGGTGTCTGTCGCTTTGACCTAAGCATTCTTGTGGCATCGGAGGGAAATCTGATTCCAGACATTCTGGGTCAGCAGGGAAGCGGCATGCTTAAGGCCCATGCGTGGCTTCAAAGAGCTCACTTTCTGAACCTCGGACGTCGGGACACCGGAGAGAGACTGAGCCAGCTTCAGACTATCCTGACGAAACTATCCAGGTTGATTAAGCGCATAGGCATTTGTATCAATCCGTGGAAAACTTCAGAAAATAACATTTGCATGCTCAAAGAAAGTATCGTATAACGACTGGTATTAGGGAGGCAATACACTGGTTCTTTCACACATCGCCGCTGAGCACGTCCACTCTCCCCGCAATGCAGGGAGGCTGGAAGGAGCAACGCACATTGGCGCATCCGGCACGCCCGGTGATGGACCGTACGTACGGATTTGGCTAATCGTTAAAGATAAAACGATTGTCGCCGCAACTTACGAATGCAACGGGTGTCCCTCCAGCATAGCTGCATCCAGTATGGCGGCGCAGATACTGACCGGCAGGAGCGTTGACAAGGCGCGTCTGCTGGAGGCCAGAGACCTGCTCCTCCTGCTGGGCGGCTTGCCCGAAGGAAAAGAGTACTACGCTGAAATAGCAGTGGACGCCTTCAAAGACGCTTTGAGAGAGAAGAGATAGGAAGAAAAGATGGACCCGACAACCTTATGCATTCCCTTCGTACTGAACGACCCCCGCGTCAATCTGAGCGCGCAGGGGTGCAACACTTGCGGCACCGGCTGTTGCGTCTATGGAGGGCCAATGAACCTGCAGACACCCAGCAGCTCCAGCCCTCCGCCGACCCCATCTTCGTGCGACAACCGACCATGTTTTGGAATTACCTTCCCAGGACCGTAAAAATCAGAGAGACAAGTCAATGCTGAACATTCCCAACCCGCCAGGCCCTGAGTCCTTCCCGAACCCGCTCTATCAAGGTTCTGGAACGCCGACCGAGCGTATGCATCCGCACTTTCCCATGCCGGACCCGGCAACCGGCGAGCTCAAGATCGACCCGGAAATCATGCTCAAGGCCAAGAAGTTCGATCTTGCCGCCAGCATGTACTACAGCACGTACTCCACGGAGATGACCGAATACGGCTATGCCCGGTCATGCTCTCTTCGGTCCTATATCACCAACACAGCTGGCGTGGCGACACTGAGACGCGGCGACTTCTCTGAGCAGTACTATCAGGCTGTTGGAACATCAGGAACGGTTACAACCTACTCTTCCTCGAACAACACCGGCAACGTTACCACGCTCAGCTACGACTCTACTCCCGATGAATACACCGAATACTTCAACTCCGGCATGAAGATCCTCTACAAGCGCCACGTGGCAGGCGGATCGCGGTATGAGATCGACCGGGTTACCGATCCTGACGGCGTAACGCAAACTTACACATACGGCTCGATTCCCGAGGCTGGACTGGTGAAGACCATTGAGGTGCCCGGAGGTCGCAAGATGACGCTCACCTATGCCTCAGGACCAACAGTTTCTCTTGTCAGCAGCATCGAGGACTGGGGTAACAGGCGCTGGACGTTCACTTACGACGGAGCGGGGTATCTGACGAACTTCACAACACCACTCGGCTGCAGCACCCAATATGTGTACTCCACCGCCGGCGCTGGCGCTGGCCTTTCTATGGTCCACACGATCCAGGACCCGCGCGGGTATGTCACGACGTATATGTACGACACCAACCGCCGTGTGACGACGATGGCGGCAGGCACGGGGGTCTGGACGTACACCTACAGCAGCCTGCAGACCGAGGAGACCTGGCCCAGCGGCGCGAAGGTGACCTACGGCTACGCTTCCGGCACAGGCGTCAACTCAACCATCAAGCGGCCTGAAGGCTACACCCTCACGCAGACCTACAGCGGCAACAAGATTCTCACCAAGGCAGAGCTTCCCGGCGGTACCGTGACGAGCATCTCCTATAACAGCCTCTGGCTTTTGGAGTTCTCCGACGATCCGCTTGGCAACCGAACGACCTTCGCCTACGACGCCTACGGCAATCTGACGACCTTGACCGACGCATTGGGCAATGTGACCACGTTTGGATACGACGGCTCGGGAAGCACCCGAAGGCAGATCCGCAAGACCGATACCTTAGGAAGGGTGACCTCCTATACCTACGATACCGACGGTCAGCGCAAGACGGTCGTGGACCCAAGAGGGCTGACGACCACGATGAATTACGACACGTATGGGAATGTGGCGAGCATCCAGTATTCCGACGGCGGAGTGGTGACCTACACCTATGACTCGCTGAACCGCAAGGTCACGGAGAAGGACCAGCTGGGTCGGGTGACGACGTATGCCTACGACAATGCCGACCATCTGACCGCTGTGACCAACCCGATGGGCGAGACGACGACGTACATCTACGACGGATGCCTGCTCCAGGCAGTCGTCGATCCCTTGAACAACCGAACCACCTATACCTACCAGCGTTTCAACAAGATGGCGACCGAGAAGGACGCCCTTGGAAACGTGACGACGTTCGGCTACGACAACATGGGCTACCGAGAGACCGTGACCGACCCGCTGGGAAGAGTCAGCACGACGGTGTACAACAGTGCCAAGCAGGTGACCGCCCAGGTCGATCCGCTCGGAAACCGCACGACGCTCACCTACGACACGTCGGGACGTCAAGAGACGGTGAAGAACGCAAGGGGCTACGTCACCACCAGCGTGTACAACGCAAGAGACAAGATTGCAACGATTGATGCCCTCGGCAACCGCTGGACCTCGGTCTACGACAACGTCGGAAGACAGATAGCCAGCCAGACTCCGCTGGGCTTCCTTTCAACGACGGTGTTCGACGCGGCTGGGCAAGTCTCTGCGACCATCAATCCGCTCGGCAACCGCACGACGTTCACATATAACAGCACAGGAGCCAGGGAGACGGTTATAGACGCCCTCGGCAACGTCACCACCAGCGTTTACTTCGCCACCAGCAACCGACTGAATGCAACGATTGACGCTCTTGGGAACAGAACCACCTTCGCTTACGATCTGGCGGGAGAACAGACTTCTCGGCAGGATGCACGGGGGAACTTCATCACGTTCGCTTATGACAACGCCGGTCGGCAGAAATCCATCCAGAACGAGCTTGGCACTTTCACGACAACCTCTTACGACGCGGCAGGCAGAGCGGTAACGATCCTCGACGCCAACGGCTGGCTCAAGACGTTCACTCACGACAACGTCAATCGCCAAACTGGAATCCAATACGGAGACGGCACAGCCGTGACGTACGCCTACGACGCGGTTGGAAACAGAACGACGATGCAGGATTCTGGCGGAACGACGACTTACGCCTACACCTCAAGAAACGAAGTTTCCAGAGTGTCGTTGCCAGGTTCGAAGTTTCTTACTTACACTTACGATTCAGTCGGTAACCGCGATCTGCTCATCGACCCCGACGGCGGACGGCACACCTACACCTACGACGACTTGGACAGGGTTTTGACGCAGAAGAACCCGTCGAACAGAACGTTCACATCTCAATACGACGCGGACGGAAGAATCACGACGATCCAGCTTGGCCTGGGCGGTATGAGAAAGCTGACCTACGACTCGGCTTCTCAGCTGACGACTCAGATCGAACTGAACGCGGCGAGTACTCCTGTGATGACGATCGTGGACACCTGGGACGCCGCCGGCCGTAAAACCAAGCAGACCAGGGACAACGTCGTAACCACCTACATCTACGACAACGGTAACCGGCTGACCAACCAGCAGACCTCGGGAGCTTACGTAACGTTCACGATGGATGCTGTGGGCAATATTACGGTGCAGAGTCATCAAGGTGTCAACCCGATGACCTTTACCTACGACGCGGCCAGTCGTATCACCACGATGCAGCAGGGCACGACGAGGACGACATTTACATACGATTCTAACGGTAGCCAGACCACCGACGATGTGGCAGGAATCGTTACGGGATACGTTTACGACCGGGAAAACAGGATGAAGAAAACGACCAACCCCGACGGTTCTGTGCTAACGTATACCTACGACGGCGACGGATTAAGAAGAACAAAACAATTCGTTTCCGGTACTCAGAAGACGACCACGTATATCTGGGACGGAAGTGACTATCTTGGCGAGGAGACGAACTGACATGGCAATGAGCGTTGTTTATACGACCGTCAACGGAATGATCCTTCACGAAAACCGCGGAGGAGTCGAGACCGAATACGTCCCCGATCCGCTCGGATCGCTCGTCAAGTGCAAAGATACGTCTGGAGCGTACATCTATAACGCCGAATACTGGCCTTACGGCGAAATCCGCACCGAAGCGGGCACGAACCCGAGTCCCTGGAACTTTGTGGGGTTACTTGGGTATTTCAGGGATGTTGCGTCAAGACTGTACGTTAGGGCGAGATACCTGAGAACGGATTTGGCAAGATGGATGACGACAGACATGTTGTGGCCGAATGAGCCTGCGTTTAACTATTGCAGATTGCAGTCCGTATTCTTAACGGATCCTAGCGGTATGCAAGCAGGAGGGGCGGTTCTTCAGAATCCTGGCAACGCTGGCGCTATAGGAATGATAATCGGCGGGATAGGATTAATAATAGGCTCATTGTCGTGGCCTCTGATCATTGCCGGCATCTGTATAATCGCACTCGTTGCAGCATTAGCCTTGCCTGCTGGACCGCCGTGCCCTGACGACTGGAGAAAAAAATGGACTGGAATATATCATAAATTTTGCGATCACTTCAAGCGAGAATTTTCGACACCTTTCAACACTAGAGTATGCAAAGAAACAGATCTATGCCCTGCACTTTGCTGGAAGTTGCTTATCAATAACATGTGCGGTTCATTGCGAATAAAAGTCAGAGATCGATGCGACACCGCCAAAGACGTATATGACAATCACAGCACCCCCATAATGACGGTAATGGGAACTTATTATAATTGTCTTAGGTTGGTAAAACTCAAAAATTGTGATTGCACGGGGGTAGAACAGACAATTAATGTCAAATTAGATGTTTGGGCTAGAGGCGTGTGAAATTATGCCCTTTAATATAGAGCTTGAAATTGGCAAAGCATTTGATAAAACGCCGTTCGTGGGCGACTTGTTCCTGCCGCATGTTGAATACAGTTACTGCAAGATGTCGACAAGACTATGGTCCGATATTAGTTATAATGATTCTGATTGTTATGAATATTTAAAAGCAGATGCAAGAATAGCGTTGCTCCCAGGATATTTGTTGCTTTGTCTATGCTGGTATCGCGAAGAGTTAGAGTGGCTATCAGACGAGATATTGACGGACATTACTGAGCCTGACATGGTAGACGGTCCCCTCAGGCAACAGCTTTGGGACTTGATTACGTCTCTGAACACTAAGCAATTGTCTGTAATAGCGCAATGTGTAGGATTGTTAGAAGACCATCTCGGCTCACCTGAGTATTTTTCAATGTCAGGGAAGCACGCCTATGATCGTCGTCAACGCTTTTGGAATAACTATCTGTAATTCGTACAAGCGTTTTTGCGACCACTCTACATCCGTAGGCTTGCGTCCTCATATTGTGTAGCAAGGCCCTCATTGAAGCGGGCTGGGGTTAGGCCTCCCAGCCCCAGGTGCGGCTTCCGGCAGTTGTAATGGTCCATGTACTCGTCCAGCGCGCGCGGAACACTTCTTGCCAGGTTTACCTTCAGCTACGACGAAGTCGGCAACCGCAAGACGATCTTCGACAGCAATGGAGCTTCAACGACATATACCTACGACGCCAAGAACCGGCTGACTCAAGACGCGACAGCGGGAACCAATGCGCATACCTACAACTACTCTTACGATGCGACCAACAACCGCCTGACATCGAACGAAACGGGAGTCGTCAGCACGTTCAACTACGACGCCGCGAGCAGGCTGACGACGAGCACGAACGGAACGCTTGTCACGACGTACACCTTCGACGCTAACGGCAACCAAACGATTGTCGCAGTGCAAGGAAGCTCGCCCGTGACGATGGCTTACGACAAAGAGAACAGAATGACGGAATACAACGACGCTGGAACGAGAACGACGTATACTTACAGCGGGGACGGTCTGAAACGATCCGAAAAAGACGGATCGGGAACGACCACTCTCGTTTGGGACGGTAGCGACTACTTACAGGGGAGAAACTAATGCCTGTTACTAATTATTACGCGGTTAATGGAAGATTGATCGGCGAAGCCACGATAGGAGTCCGCACGGACTACTTAACTGACGCTCTCGGCAATGTTACGGCAACCGTGGATCAGAGTCAAGCCATACTCAATACCTATCGCTATAAACCACACGGAGACGTACTGAGCAAAACTGGAGTTGCAGTAGATCCTAAGTATAGGTGGGTTGGACAATATGGTTACCGTTGCACTCAGCTTGGCTTTGCAACCTATTATATCAGATCACGATCTTATAGTAGCGCGACGGGAACGTGGACTACAATTGATAGCGAATGGCCTGAAGAGGCTACTTATCAGTACGCAAATGGCAACCCTGTCACCTGGATCGATTATTGGGGCACGAGCCCATGCCAGGATAGGACAAATACTTATTGCCGGGAAGCCAACAAATGGGCGGGTAAGAATTGGGGCTTTAACTGTTTTTGCCGGGTTTCTTCTGCGATGTGTCTTTATCTTAAATTTCCGTGCTCTTCACTAAGGAATCGACTCCTTGTCGCTGTATGTGAAAGGTGTAAGCCATGGGTTGAATGTGTTAATAAGTGCCTCTTTGATTGTGTGTATGATCGCAAAGGGTGTTTCCCATCAGCAAATGCCTGCTGGGATAGAACTTTTCAGGAAGGTGGATTCCCCCCTGGATATGAAGGGAGCCCTTGCATTCAAATTTTTATGGGTGGATGCATCAGATGGGAGGAAGATGAGCGACACTATAAGTGTTGCAGGAGCATGGTGTTTTGTGAGCAGGAGCAACTTGGTTACTGCAACGGTAAAACTGGCCCTTGCGGCAAACTTGATAATGGATGTAGCAAATTGTTTTCGGACATCTCTAAGCAACTTGGGCTTGAATTTCCGTTTGACAAAGGCGACCCGGATCGGCAATATGCTGCCTATAGATTGTGTTGCCGCCGAAAGGTATGGTCTGAAGATGCTCCTGGATTACCAAAGTTTGATAAGACACCGGGGAGATAATTATATGAAGATTCTGACGATTGGTTCTATTGCCCCTCAAGTTATAGCCGGTATTTTCGGAGTGCTGGCTGTAACATGGGTCGCCAGCCGAACTGAATCGCAAGGTTCAAGGAGGAATTTAGAATTTGATTGTTTTGCCGGTCAAGGTGTTATGGCTTGCATCAACACCACTGATAGGCACCGTGTCCTGTGGAAAAATCTTAGCCAGAAAGAAACAATTAGCCTAACGCTTGATGATAGAGTTTTTTATTTGGCACCGTACGCTGGAACTGGATTTTTATGTACTGACAGCGAAGGAAAAATTGGCATGGTAGGCATTAATAGTGCCATGAATAAGAAAACTTATGAATTAGAAATACGATACAGCAAAATGCATGAAACCATAAAATTTTTCAAACCGCTCGCAACAGTTAAGTATGGCTCAAAACAATATGCCATAGACGAAAAAGGTACTTTACTCGTCACAAAGCCGCACATATGGAGTGCAGTAACATTTCATGTTCCAAACTTCAATCGAATATCGGGCGTAGCGATTCATGTTAATCCATCGGCTAAGGAAGTGCGTGATGAGTTTACAGTCACATGGATTGAAGGAAATGCAATAAAGTCGTGGAAGTATTCCTACTAAGAGAGCATTTTGAACAGTACTTTATAAATAAACCGCTCTATTCCTGTAGTTTTCGTTCTCAGCGGTGAAAGAAAGAAGAGCGCACGCCGCTACAGCCAATCCTCCCTGTACCTGGAGGACGTAGCCGATAGGGCTGTGCGGACGGCGTTTGTTGTAGAGCCTTCTCCTGTACTGTATCTGCAACTGAGTGTCGGTAGCCTCAGGTCAAGGAGAGTCAGGGCGGTTGTCAAAGCGCATGTTTGGCCTTGCCATAGCGCGAAGACTTAAACAAACGTTCGAATTGCGTCCAAGATGGGCAGCCAACTCACACTTCACATCACAGCTTCGCGCTATCGCCGTATGACCGTCGTCATGGCGACATAGCTCCCACAGGTGAAAACTCCATTCGCGGGTTGCGGCTGGGTCCGTTGCCAAGGAGTGCTCGTTCGTGTTTCCAAAGATCATTCAGGGCGGGATGGGAATCGCTGTGTCATCTTGGCCGCTGGCTTCGGCGGTTTCAAAAAGGGGGCAGTTAGGGGTCGTATCAAGTTCGGGGCTCGATGCCGTGCTCGCAAGGAGGCTTCAGCTCGGGGACCTCGATGGCCGACTGCGCCAAGCCTTTGACAACTTCCCTATCCAGGAGATCGCCGACCGGGTTTGGAATCGCTACTTCATCGAAGGTGGAAAGTCGCCAGCGGCTGCGTTCAAATCGAAGCCACTGCCGAGCGTCCGCCCTTCGCAAGCCTTGTTTGAACTTATCGTCCTTGCGAACTTCGTCGAGGTCTATCTCGCAAAGATTGGACACGATGGGCTCGTAGGCATCAACCTGCTTGAGAAAATCCAGCTCCCCACGCTGCCATCGCTCTATGGAGCGATGCTGGCAGGCGTCGACTACGTTCTTATGGGAGCGGGTATTCCGCGCGCGATCCCAGCTGTGCTCGATCAGCTGTCGCAATTGAAGCCCGTCGAATTGACGCTGGATGTGGCAGGAACCACAGCCAGCCAAAGACATGCCACACATTTCGACCCGAAGCACTTCTGCCCCGGGAATACGAAAGAACTTCGTCGCCCTGAGTTCATTGCGATTGTTTCCTCCTCGGCTTTGGCTTTAACCTTAGCAAGAAAGTGCACGGGAAAAGTCAATGGGTTTGTCGTCGAATACAAAACTGCGGGAGGGCATAATGCGCCACCACGAGGTGCCCTTGTTCTGGATGACCGAGGCGAACCGATCTATGGCCCTCGAGACACACCGGACATGGAGCAATTCCGCGATCTTGGTCTGCCCTTTTGGCTTGCTGGATCCTACGGAAACTCCCCAAAGTTTTATGAAGCGCTCAGGCTCGGCGCGCAAGGAATTCAGGTAGGCACTGCGTTCGCATTCTGCAACGAGTCTGGGATCGATCCGACGATCAAAGCCCGGACAATCAAGAAAAGCATCGAACAGCGCACCGAAGTCTTTACCGATCCATACGCCTCCCCTACCGGCTTTCCATTCAAAACTCTGCGCGAAGAAGGCACACTTGCCGACTCAGAGGTTTACCAAGGAAGAGAGCGCGTGTGCGATCTGGGTTACCTCCGCGAACTCTATCAGAAAGAAGACGGCACAGTCGGCTATCGTTGCGCGGCAGAGCCGGTGGAAGACTATGTCAAAAAGGGGGGCGACATCGCGCAGACAGTCGGACGTAAATGCGTATGCAACGGGCTTTTTGCGACAGTGGGCTTGGGGCAGGTACGGCACGGAGTCGAAGAGCCACCCCTCGTCACTGCCGGTGACGATGTAAGAAATGTCGCTCAGTTTCTGAAGCCCGGCATGGATTCTTACTCTGCCGGCGACGTGATCGACAGCCTTCTGGCTCCCGAAAATTCCGGCGAGTCGAGCTGATCAGAAATGTGCTCGTATGACCACAGTCATAGCATATGCACTTTTATCGGCAGAAAATCACCTTAACGACGCGAACGTTCGCGCCGGTTAGGTGCAAAAAATGGCAACGCGACATGCGGTTCCCGGTCGATTCAAAAAGGCCAAGCCCGAAGAAGACGTCAGGGTTGTAAGAACAACCGACAGTCCCAACTGTACAGGAGCCTGCGGCTGGCTTGCGACGGTCGTCAATGATGTGATCGTCGATCTCAAGCCCGCCGCAGACTATCCCTGCGAAGAGTACAACCCTCGCGGGTGTCTGCGTGGGATGTCCATGACTCACCTCATCTACGGCCCTGACCGAATCAAAGCTCCGATGATTCGGGAAGGGGCACGGGGTGAAGGCAAGTGGCGCACGGTCACTTGGGACGAAGCCCTCGATTACATCGCCAATAAGATGATTCACATTCGGGATAACTACGGCCCCGAAAGCATGCTCCTCTTCAACCAAGTCGTCGGCACAGGCTACGTGCAGAAAGGCGCACAGGTGCGCATGGCGGCTCTGCTGGGCATGTCATTCGCTACGGCTTACGATTTCAACGGCGACATCAGCATGGGCTTTACGCACACGGTCGGTATCGACTGCGTGGAGTGTGAAACCAAGAGTTGGGGCTACTGCAAAACCGCAATCCTCTGGTCGAGCAACGTCTTCCAAACCCGCATCCCCGATGCCAAATTCCTAACCACCTACGCCAAACAGCGCAACAACTGCCAGATTATCTCTATTGATCCTAGATGCAGCCAAACAGCCAAGGGCGCCGACCAATGGCTACCCATTAACCCGGGTACCGACGGCGCCCTGGCTCTATCGATGTGTCAGGTCATCATCGAGAATCAGCACGTCGATTGGAAGTTCCTCCAGAAGTACACCGACTGCGCGACCCTCATCCGCGAAGACAACGGGATGAGGTTGCGAGCGTCGGATGTAGGGCAAGGCGAGGATACCGAATTCATGGTCTGGGACGAGGGCAAGGACGCTCTCTACAAACTCCCGATGGACTCGCTCAAGCTCCCCGAAGATGCCCGCTTTGCATTCCACAGCACGCGTGAAGTCAAGCTAAAGGACGGTAATACGGTCAAGGTCACGCCAGTCTGGCAAACGCTGGAAGACATGATCATGCGGTCGGAGTATTCGCCCGAGAATGTTGCACGAATCACCGACATTCCTGCCGCAACCATCCGCGATATCGCCATTCGGTACGCCACCCAACGACCCAGCTCGATCATCATTGGCATGGGCATCAACCACCGCCTCCACGGCGACCTCACCATCCGCGCGATCCTGTTGCTCTCAGCTCTGGTCGGCGCGCACGGCAAGCCGGGCGAATCGGTCTCGATCTACTCCGGCCAGCACCACTTCCGTCTGGACGTCTCCGGCTGGTGGTTCCCCGAAGGCAAACGCCCAAACGGCGTCCCCATGCACTACTTCGTCATGGGCAAACCCACGGAGACGATCAACCCAAAGATCAAATATCCGCAGCACGGCTTCAAAGCGCTGTTCGTCTCTCACGGCAACCCGCTGGTCACCGAGTTCTCGGGGCCGCTAAAGGCCGCCATCGACAAGCTCGATCTCTTCGTGACAATAGACTTTTCGATGTCCCCGACCTGCGAATATTCCGACGTCGTGCTTCCCGCGCCGACCTTCTGGGAGAAAGTGGACCTGGTCGGCACCAGTTGCCACCCCTACCTACAGATTCAACAAGAGGTTGTCCGTCCGCAATACGACAGCCGCACCGAACTATGGATGGTGCAGCAACTCATCAAGCGTGTAGACCCAAGTCTCTCAAAACAATTCGACGTGACCGAGTTCGACGCGATTGAAACGATGCTTGCAACCGGAGGCAAGGAAGTCGCCGACATCACCGTCGAGCAGCTCAAGCAAGGTCCGGTCCGCCTCAAGGTCCACGACCCCGAATGCGGCCTCGACGAGCAGTTCCACGAGGACAAGCTCTTCCCGCCAAGGGCCTACCCCTTCCCCGAAGGTGCACAGCGCGACTTTGTGAAAACGGGGCGTATGGAGTTCTACAAAGAAGAAGAGATCTTCCAAAAAGTCGGAGAGGCGATCCCCATCTTCAAGTGGGCTTTCGAGCACTTGCCCGAAGATCAACAGAAGCTTCCACTCTCCATCGTCACTCCCCATTCCAAATGGCGCGTCCACTCCACCCACTGCAATAACACGTTCCTGCTCAACCTCAACCGCAAACCGGTGATTGAAATCAATCCGCGCGACGCGGCTCAGAGAGGCATTCAGGACGGCGATCCGGTGGAGGTCTTCAACGACAACGGCTCTTATAGACTCTGGGCGTTGATCACCGAAACGATCAAGCCGGGCGTCGTCTGTGTGGATCACGGCTGGTGGGATCGCTATCTCGGCGGTGGGAAATATCACAGCGTCCATACCCACCAAAAAGTCAAACCCACTCACGAGAACTACTACCTGCCCGCTGTGTACGCCCCCGGCCAACACTGGAAAGACACGCGGGTCGATATCAGGAAGGTGAACGACTAATGGCACGTATGTCCATGCTCATCGACCTCACGCGGTGCATCGGTTGCGACGCTTGTACGATGGCGTGCAAGCAGGAGAACGGCACTCCGTTGGATACCTTCTTCGCCCGAGTGCTCAACGTTGAGGCCGGAACGTATCCCAACGTCAAGCGGGTCTACATCCCGGTCCTGTGCAACCACTGTGACGACGCCCCCTGCCTCAAGGCTTGCCCCAACAAGGCGATCGTTAGACGGCAGGATGGAATCGTCCTGGTGGACCAAGATCGATGCCGAGGCACCGGAGCCTGTGTCTCCTCCTGCCCCTACGGCAACATCATTCTGTCGCAGGCCGACGATTGGTACTTGAACGGTGAAGAACCCTACGAAGAGACATACGTCAAGCCAAGGCTCCAGCCTAACGTCGCGCGCAAGTGCACGTACTGCGCGCACCGTGTCGATGAAGGCTTGAAGCCGGCTTGCGTGGTGGCTTGCCCCACCACCGCCCGAATCTTCGGCGACCTTGACGACCCGGAAAGCGACGTCTCCACCTACATCGTGGAGCAAGAGAAGCTGACGGGGCGCAAGCCTTTCCACCTCCTTCCCCAAGCTGGAACCAAACCCGCTGGATGCTATCTCGGCACGATGGCAGAGCAAGAGGTGAAGACCACGGGACAGGCAGCAACCCCGGACAACCCCATGAAGACTCCCACCGCCGTCGGCACAGAGGGAGGTACGCAATGATGAGAAATCTCCTAAAGATTTTGCGAAGAGGCACCTCCCCCTTGAGGGGGGAGGTCGGTAAGTGTAGCGAACCGGGTAGGGGTGAACGGTCACCCCTCCCTCAGTTCACCGCGTTCACAGGTCCCCTTCCAACTTCGCGCTACTCAGCCGTAGCCCCATCGAGGGGAGGGAGCAGGTCCGCTGTTGCCATAGTTGCGCTGCTGGCAATTGCTGCCCTTGCCTACGCCCAAACCCCCGACCCAGCGGCAACCGCCTCCCAACACAAGGACGTCTTCTCAACTTCTAACTGCATGGGTTGTCACGGGCAGAACGCGATGGGCGGCCTTGGTCCTCCCATCGTCAAAACAAAGCTCAAACTTGAGGAGTTCACCAAGATTGTCCGCGAAGGCAAAGGCATGATGCCGGCAACCACAGCCGTCGACATGCCCGACGACCAGATCGCCGAAGTCTACAACGAGCTTCAAGCCAAGGAATGGTTACCGGACGAAATCCCGATCGCCTACAAGGTCGGCCAGTTCCTGTCTACGAAGAACGTATCGCACCTCTTTCTTGCGGTCTTCCTCTTCGCCGCCATCTTTGCCATCAAGAATCTGGCGTACTGGTTCAGAGCTGCGGGCTTCGCTCAGCTTTGGCCTCGCATGGTGAAGATGGGCTTGGGCAAGTCGTTTGGAATCGCGTTGAAGGCGTTCATCGTCGACGGCTTCTTCGTAAGCTCGCTCTGGAAGAAGAGCAAGCACCGCTGGTTTATGCATGGGCTCATTCTTTACGGGTTCTGCGGGCTACTGACCGCCGACATCCTTATGTCGATCTACAACCCAACCCGCAGCCAGCTACCGGTTACGAATCCATTGAAGCTACTCCCGATTATTTCCGGCATCGCCGTGATGATGGGTGTCAGCTACGTCATGGTCCGATATCGAAAGGACAACTACATCGACAACGGCCTGACCCTGGGCAAAGACTTTCTCTTCGTCAACCTGCTGTTCCACACGGTGGTCAGCGGTTTCCTTACCGTCTTGCTGAAGAGGTTCGGCATCCATGACTGGGTGATGACGATCTACATCTATCACCTCGCGGCGATTGTCTTGCTGATCGGCACAGCCCCCTTCACCCGCTTTCAGCACGTTTGGGTTGTTCCGATCATGGTCGCCATGACCCGGCTGACCGAAGCGGTCACCCAGTCCGGCGTGGACATCGGCTACCAGCGAGAACCCTCGCCAGGACGCCACCACAAATCCGAACGCATCGCCGCCGACGTCATGCGGCAGCTCGGTCCTGAATATGAAGGCGAGATCCGACTTCGCTACTACCCGTAGGTGAGCTATGAATCATAACGGTCAACAAAACGAACAAGGCGGGGCTGTCAAGGACCCGCAAAGAAGAAAAGTCCTCGGCATTGCCGTCGGCGCGATCAATCTCGCATTGATCGGAACGATCATCGGTCCCGTGCTGGGCTTCATAGGCTCACCTCTGAAACACAAGAAGAAAGGCGAATGGGTCGCTCTGCTCAACGACAGCGACCTTGCCCCGGGAGAGGTGAAGGACGTCACCTTCAGCATGAAGGTTGTGGACGGCTATCACACCGTCGACCGCAAGTACACGGTCTTTCTGCGTAAAGCAGAGAACGGCGTGGTCTGCATCGACCCGGCATGTACCCACCTTGGGTGCCGAGTTCGATATCAAGATGATCGCCATCGCTTCGTGTGTCCATGCCACGGTGGCGTTTTCGACGAAGGTGGCAAGGTCGTTTCCGGCCCGCCGCCCAAGCCGCTGAACCAACATCCCGTCAAGGTTGAGGGCGGGAAGATCTGGGTCTACAAGGAGTCGTAAGCGATGGCAAAGATCCTTCTCCCACACGACGACGAAGAACGCACACTCTCTCCGGAAGTCCCTACCGATCAACCAAGGCACACAGAATCCGAAGAAGAGGAACTTCGCATTCGTCGACCAAGTCTTGGCGATTGGATGGACCTGCGGCTTGGTTGGTACGGGTTCGTCCGTAAGAACCTTGACGAACCCATGCCTGCTGGAGTTGGCTGGTGGCAAACCTTGGGCAACCTCTTGCTCACTCTGTTGCTCTTCCAGTTCACAACCGGCTTCGCGCTGGCTATGTTCTATACACCTAGCGCAGAGAACGCTCATGCGAGCGTCAAGCACATCACATACGAAGTTACCTTGGGCTCATTTGTGCGTGGGCTGCACGTGTGGGGTTCTACTGTGATCGTTGTCGCGGTAGCCCTGCACACCTTGCGCGTCTTCTTCTGGGGTTCCTACAAGAAGCCCCGCGAGCTGACATGGTTGGTTGGTGTTCTGATCTTTCAGGTCATCCTCGGGTTCTCGTTCACGGGCTACCTTTTGCCCTGGGATCAGAAAGCATACTGGGCAACCGTGGTCGGTACGAACATCGCTGGCACGATTCCTTGGGTCGGCGACGATCTAGTGTTGCTGGTTCGTGGCGGTCCCGAGGTTGGGGCGCTGACGTTGACGCGATTCTTCTCGCTCCACGTCATGCTCTTGCCTGCACTCCTGATGGGCTTGATGGGGTTGCATCTGTACTTGGTGCGCAAGCATCACATCGCCGGTCCGGTCGAGCCACAAAAGGGTCCCCCAGTGCCGTTCTGGCCGAACCAGCTCTTCAAAGACGCCATCGTGCTTCTGTTTGGAGTCGGCTTGGTGATCTATCTCGCTATCGGCTTCCCGCCCGCGCTGGAAGCGATCGCCGACCCAACCGGAACCGACTTCTCACCCCGGCCTGAGTGGTACTTCCTTGGGCTGTATGAGCTGCTCAAGATCATGCCAGCAGGCTATGAAGTGGTCGCCACTGCGGTTGTGCCCGGCCTTATCACCATCGGCATGTTTCTGTTGCCTTGGCTGGACCGCTCAAAGTCGCGCCATCCCGCCAAACGACAGTGGATTATCTACACTGGAACAGCCGTGATCCTGTTCATCGGCCTGATGACCCTCAAAGGCATCCTGGAGACTCCTCCAGAGCACAAAGCTGCACCAAAGGAGGCTGTGGCATCGGCGAGGGACAATACCTTGCCTTGACGACTTACGTCTGCTATTCCTAAAAGTTGGCCCCCCATCAGATTGGGGGCATTTTTTTGTGTGAGTGTCCACAAGCGATACAACAGGTCAGTCTTCTCTATTCAGCACATCTTCTACCCACGACATCGCGGCCATCATGTTCGGGAATCCGATGGTCGTCGTAGCCTGCAAAACGGCATGTTTGATCTCCTCAGGGGTGCATCCAGCCTCCAGCGCTTTGCGAGTGTGGCTGTGCACAGCCCCCTCCATCTTCGCGCCGATCGCAATCCCAAGCTTGACCAGAGCCTGTGTCTTCGCATCCAGAGGACCAGCCGCCTTCACAGCGTCGCTCATCTTTCGATAGGCATCCCCAATGTCCGGGTACGTTTCGTGAAATCTCAGATACCTCGAAGGCAGTTTGCTCATGCCTTGAGCATAGCAAACGCAGGACAGCTGGAGGCATGATAAACATCACATGAACGTCGAAGCGGTGCTACTGACAGGGGGCGCAAGCTCACGGATGGGACAAGACAAAGGCTCGATCCAGATAGACGGTATACCGCTGGCTCGGCGCATTGCACAAAGCCTCACCGAATGCGGCATCCACGTCACCGTTCTCGGACGAGAGCCGCTCGAACCTTATGCTTTCCTGAGAGATGAGGAGGAATACCAAGGTCCCCTCGTCGCCCTTCACAAGTTTCGGCCTAGTCGAGACTGGGTGTTTGTCGTCTCATGCGATCTGCCGTTTTTCAATCCTGACCTCGTGTTTGCACTCATGGCAAGAGGCGAGGAAGCCGAGGCGGTCATCCCTAAAGTGGATGAAAGGCTACAACCCCTTGCTGCCGTTTATCGCGGTACAGCATTCTCCAAGATAGAAGCCGTCCTTGACAGCGGCAAACGCTCGATGATGGCGTGGGTGAACCTGCTCGCATTCCAATTTTTCGAACCCTCAGAGCTCGGCTTTGACCCAATGTCCGTAAATGGGGCCAACACACCCGAAGAGCTCGCAGACCTCCTAAGACAGCAGGGCCGAGTTCAGTGCCTCGACATCGACAACTGAAATGATTTGGCTCTTCGTCGAGATGACCCCCTCTTTCTGCCAGCGGCTCATCACTCGAATGGTCGTTTCTACTGTCGTCCCGGCCATTTCAGAGATATCCTGACGGGTCAAGGGCACTTGCAAGCGCTGGGTTCCATCCGCGTCTTCCGTCCCGTAAGAGTCCAGCAGAATCAGGAGCGTCGCTGCAATCCGCTGCTCCACCTTCCCTGTCGACATTCGAGCCATCATCTCGTGCGCCTTCCGCAACCTCGGCCCGATCGAGCGCAACATCTGATCCTTGAGGTCCGAGCTTGCCTCATAGACCGTGCGCAATCGATCCCCAGGAATCTTGAGATACCAGCAATTGGTCACCGCCACCGAGGAAAGGGGAAATGCTCGACCCTCGAGCGCTGCCATCAAGCCAAAGCATTGCCCCGGCCCAAGCAGCTCAACCGCAACTTCCATTCCGTGGGGGGTGCTGCGGGTCATCTTCACAAATCCCACGCCGCAGATTGCCGCAAGTCGGGCCGGAGATCCTGCTCGCCAAATCATCTCCCCACGTTCGGCATAAGCCATGAACGAACCTTCAGCAAGGAACAGCCGCTCCTGATCATTCAGGGGGTTGAACATGGAGCACGCCTCGATCACGCTGATATTGGTCGGCCTTTCGGGCACGTGGGTCAGGTGCGTGGGTTCGTTTGAACTTGACCTAGCACGCATAAGCAATTCTCCTAAACTTCTTCCCAAAGAGGATAGAAAGCATGTGGCCTCCCCAGAGACTTAGCCCAAGGAGTTCGATGAATCCTGTGAAGCCCATCGGAACAAAGGCATCCGGACGATAGTCGATCAACACTTCGCAGGCAACGCGAGCCGTATTTCCCAGATTGACCAGCCAAAACGTGGCCCAAAGTGGATTCAATGCCTTATCAGGCAGACCGTTGAGCTTGGACACGACATGGGAGCCCACCCCGATAATCATCTGTGAAATGAAGCCGACGGTCATCGCATGACGAACCGCGCCGGTGTAGGCATGGGAGAACGGTGCGCCTATCGCTTTCAGATGCAGGGGCTCGATTGCCATCATCAAGCCGCCCACAAAAAGCCACCCGAACGCGGCACGAATAAACTTGTGCGTCCTGAGCGGTTCATCAGCGGCTTCGAAGACCCTCAGCGATCCCAGCAGGAATGCCGCTCCTATCGCGATCATCGATCCGCCAAGAAAGAAGTAGCGACCGTCCAGCAGTCCTCCACGAAAGTCGTACAGCCAACCGATTGCCCGAATCCACAATCCGGCATTCCAGACGAGGAACCCAATCTCGCCTAACACTCGGTTTGCGGGCTTTATTCCAAAGCAGGTGTTCAGCTTCACAAGCGCTACACCGAAGATCATCATCGCGACAAAGCCCAAAAACTGTAGCTCGCGCAAAACGGGAAACCACTCGGCAACGAACGATATGCTCGCCGTTGGATCGACCTGGTGAGACTTGGCAAAGACCCAAGGCTCGACACACGACACAGTCAACAGATAGCCCAATGAGGCAAACACAAATTTCGTCTGCCAAGTCAGCCCTTGTCCTGTTCGGTGCCGTGTGATCGAAGTGTTGGCGATGAAGAGCAGTACCGCGATGGTCTGCAGAACACACGACCCAACGCCAACTGGAACCCAGACTGAAAGATCGACATGGGTCATTGGCTCGGCCACAAATCGAAGCGCGATACCGATTCCCATAAGGGTCAGCGACGCGTAGGCTAAGCGGTGAAAAAGCCTCGTGTGCCTGACCGCAGGCGGGTGCTGCTGGAGGGCAAAGCCCATGATGAAATAGCCCACCCATCCATAAAGCTGCGAGTTGGCATGGGCGAGCACGTAAGGCGTCCAGGCAGATGCCGTGTAACTTCCGCGCAGAGCAATTCCTAACAGGGCAATTGCCCCTAAGAGACATCCAGCGGTGAGCACCGACAGAATCCCTGCCACAAAGAACGGACGGTAAATCGTTACGCTCGCCCGGTCATCGGGGCCAACGCCTTGCAGTGGGCTCCCCGTGACCGGCAGCGGACGCAAGCTGCTCCTTATCATGACGTCATGATAAGATTCTTTTTGTTCGCGAAAGTATGACCCGCGTCATAGCAAAGCAATAAACTTTCGTCAATATTGATGGGTGTCCAGATGAGCGAGAAGCAGTTCTATATCGACCCTAGCCGGTGCATTGGCTGCAACGCTTGTGTAGCAGCTTGCGCAGAATGCGACACGCATGCCGGGGTCTCGATGATCCACCTCGTGCAGATTCAGCGTGGAGACACGGTTCAGACAACGCCCGTCGTCTGCATGCACTGCGACGAACCGGCCTGCGCCGCCGTCTGCCCTGCCGACGCGATCAAGCGAACACCCGACGGCGTCGTACAAAGCTCCCTGAAACCCCGCTGTATTGGTTGCACGAACTGTGTCTTCGCCTGCCCCTTCGGAGTGCCGAAGTACGATGCAGGCATCGACCAGATGATGAAGTGCGATATGTGCTACGACCGCACCTCCATCGGCAAAAAGCCGATGTGCGCAACCGTCTGCCCATCACAGGCCCTGTTCTACGGCACGCCGGAAGAGATCGCCGAGCTGCGAGGCGGAACGCCGATCAATGAATTCGTTTTTGGCAGCCGGGTTATCAAGACCAAAGTGAGCCTGATGGTCCCCAAAGGCAACGAGAGGCTGACCGTCAAACCTGGCGCTCTTATCCGCAAGTCGGACCTCATTGAAAACTCAAGGACATCGTGATGGATGAAAGACTAAGAATAGATTTTCCTGTGGACTGGGAAGAAGACCATTTCGTCTCCCGGCGCGAGTTCCTAAAGTTCGTCACGCTGGCTAGCGGCGGTTTGGCGATCGGGAGCACGGCGTTAGCGGCATGGTCCAAGGTCAAGAAGGAAGAGATCGTCTTCGAGCCCGCACTGATCTGTCGTGTCGATGAATTGGAAGCCGTCAGCCAATTCGGCTTCCACTATCCACGCCCGAACGACCTCTGCCTGCTCATTCGCAAAAACGATAGCGAGTACGCCGCATTCTCACGAAGGTGCACACACCTAAGCTGCCCGGTCAACTTCGAACCGGACAAAAACCGCCTCTTCTGTCCATGCCACAACGGCGCATTCTCCGCCGATGATGGCAAGGTCCTCCAAGGGCCACCGCCGCATCCATTGCCGCGCATACTCGTCCAGCGTCGTGGTGATGAGCTTTGGGCGGTTGGTGTCGCCAAAGGAGAGCATGAAGCATGAAAACCCCCGACTATTTTCGCCGTCGTCAAAAGTCATCTGTGTTTATCGCTCTGTTACTGTTCCAGCTCGTTCTGGTCTTGCTTCAGCTTTGGCTTTTCGTCTCGGTCCTTGAAAACATGCTCGGCGGACATTTCGCAATGGCGATCCCTGCCGCCGTAGCAAGCATGGTCATCCTCATCGTCAATGTTTGGATTCTTCGGGGCGTGACTTGGATGGACAAGACGGAGTAATCATGGCAAGCACATCCCCATCCCAATCCCGCGCATCGGCAAACGCCTTTCTCGGCGCATTTGTCGCCGCTGCGCTTGTCATCATCGCCATCTACTTCGGCTCGGGCGGGCTCAAGCGGTTTGACTCTCCTCTCGCTGCCTATGCCGCAGCCACCGTTTTTGCGGCGTTCGCTATCGTCTATCGCTACCTGATGTGGGTTCAGCGCCCAGCAACCTGGCGGTACTTCCTTGCTGGCTGGAAACTATTTCTCAAGCCGCACCGCTTTTTCCCAAACTGCATTAAGCTGATACGTCTTCTGTGGAACAACATCATCGCTCAGAAGTTCATCGAGAAGCGCGGCTACTCACGCTGGATCGCCCACCTTTCCTTGGCATGGGGCTGTCTGCTCGCCTTTGCGATCACCTTCCCGCTCAGCTGGGGATGGATTCAGTTCTCCGTCGCTGAGAACGGGCAGGACTACCTCGTCGAGGTCTTCGGGCGTCCGGCGATGTCCGTCCCGCCCGGATCAATCATCGGTTTCCTGTTCTTCAACGGCTTGAATATCTCGGCGGTTCTCGTACTCACAGGAGTCGGAATCGCGATGCACCGACGCATCTTCGAGAAAGGGGCACAATCAGTGCAGTCCCTTGCCGACGACTTCATCCCGCTCTTCCTGCTGTTCGCCGTGTCGATCACCGGCCTGATGATCACCGCAAGCTACAAGCTGATGGGAGGCTCGAACTTTTCTTTCCTGTCTCTCCTGCACGCCTTCACCGTTGTGCTGCTCCTGCTGTACATGCCGTTCGGAAAACTCTTCCACGTCATCCAGCGGCCCGCCCAGTTAGGCGTCGCCTACTACAAAGAAGAAGGCAAACACGGTGAGCAAGCGACCTGTATCCGGTCGGGAGAGGCGTACCAATCCAAACTGCACCACGACGACCTTGTCGAAGTAATGAAAGAAGTGGGGATGGACTTTGGCGACCACCAGAACCTGTCTCCCGAAGAGAAGCGCAAGCTCATCGCGCTTAATCAGGCCGCTCTCATCGACGGCAATCCGTTTGTAGGCTGACCATGATCCTGACAATCTTCTACGTTGCCGATCTGCCGAAGTCCAGTGACTTTTACGATGCAGCGTTTGGATGGCCTAAATTGGTCGATGTGCCGACGTATGTGGAATACCAAGTTTCCGAAGGCGGCTTCTTCGGGTTGATGGTCCGCGAAAGCACCCGCCAGTTTCTGGAGGGACGCCTCACCGACCTGCCGCCCAACCCTGCTCCTCAAGCTGAAATCTATCTGCGCGTCGCTGATATTGAGCAAACGATCACAGGGCTTGTAACAGCCGGAGCCGTCTGCACCAGCCCACTCGCCGCCCGAAACTGGGGCGACGAAGTCGCCTATTTTCTTGATCCCGACCAATACGTGATCGCGGTTGCGCGACCCCTAACAACGGATTGACTATGGCAAAACCTCCTGTATCGATCGAAGAGCTGCACGCCAAATTCGGCCCGACGCCCGTAAATGAACCGCCGGGAGGCTGGCGCGGACGCGGCGAGCCCGACAAGCTGATCAAGACCCACTGCTGCTTCTGCGGACAGCAGTGCGGCATTCAGCTTAAAGTCAAGGACAACCAGGTCATCGGCTTTGAGCCGTGGGAAGACTTCCCTTTCAACAAAGGCAAACTGTGCCCGAAGGGCGTCAAGCGCTACATGCAGGGCGGACACCCAGATCGCCTGCTCCATCCGTTGAAGCGGGTTGAGGGCAAGGGATTTGTCCCGATCAGCTGGGAAGAAGCCTACTCGGCAACCATCCGAGAAATTCAGCGCGTTCAGGAGAAGTACGGCAAGAACGCCGTGGCTATGCTCAGCGGCGTATCGCTGACGAACGAAAAGAGCTACCTCGTCGGCAAATTCGCCCGCGTGGCTCTGCAAACTCAAGAGCTGGACTATAACGGACGCCTTTGCATGGTCAGCGCCGGCACTGGCAACAAAAAGGCGTTCGGCATCGACCGCGCCGCCAACTATTGGGACGATATCCTCCACGCCGAAGTCATCCTCTGCACCGGCACCAACGTGGCCGAATGCTCGCCCATCACCACCGACTACATCTGGCGAGCCCGAGATAAAGGCGCGAAACTGATTGTCATTGATCCTCGAGTCACCCCCATCGCACGCACCTGCGATCTACACTTGCCGGTCATCCCTGGCAACGACTCGGCGCTACTGACCGGCATCCTCCGAGTGCTGATCGAAGAGGGTTATGTCGATGAGGAGTTCGTAAACAGCTACACCAGCGGCTGGGAAGAGACCAAAGCCGCCGCGCTTGCAATGTCGCTCGAAGAAGCCAGCCGCATCAGCGGCGTAACGGTCGAAGATATCCAGATGGCAGGCCGAATGTGGGGGCAAGCCAAGACCAGTTTCCTACTTCATGCGCGCGGCATCGAGCACCAGATCAAGGGAGTCGACAACGTCCTTGGCTGTATCAATCTTGTGCTTGCCACGGGCCGCATCGGGCGCAAAGGCTGCGGCTATGGGACGATCACGGGTCAAGGCAACGGTCAGGGCGGACGCGAGCACGGCCATAAGTGCGATCAGCTTCCCGGCAACCGAGACATCACAAACCCCGAACACCGAAAGTATATCGCTGGCGTTTGGGGCATTCCCGAAGAAGAGCTCCCCGGCAAAGGGCATGCCGCGCCAGAGATCATGGAGATGATCCACGCGGGCGAAATCAAGGCTCTCATCTCGATCTGTTTCAACCCGGTGGTCTCCCTTCCCGATTCCAATTTCACCCGCGAAGCTCTGGCAAAGCTGGAGCACTACACCGCCATCGACTTCTTCCTGAACGAAACCGCCCACTATGCCGACATCGTCATGGCGGGCTCGCTGCACGAGGAAGAGGAAGGCACAAGCACCAGCGCCGAAGGCCGCGTCATCAAGATCAATAAAGCAGTCGATCCTCCTGGCGACGCGAAAGCCGATACCGAGATCCTGCTGGAGCTCGCCAAGCGACTCGGCAAAGAGAGATTCTTCACCTATGGCTCCTCGGAAGAGATTTTCAACGAGCTTCGCGTTGCCAGCAAGGGCGGAACCGCCGACTACTACGGCATCACCTACGAGCGCATCGTGAACGAGAAGGGCATTTTCTGGCCATGCCCAGAGATCGGGCACCCCGGAACGCCGCGCTTCTTTGAGGATTACAAGTTCTACACGCCGGATGGCAAGGCCCACTTCCACCCAACGCCACACCGTCCCTCGGCTGAAGAACCGGACGAGGAGTATCCGATCTATCTCACCACAGGCCGCGTCGTGACGCAATATCTCAGCGGCACCCAGACCCGGCGGCTTGGGGGCTTGCTCGAACTTTGCCCCGAGCCTTACGTAGAGATTCACCCTACCCTTGCCGAGAAATACGGCATTGCCAACGGCGACTGGATAGGCGTCGAAAGTCGACGTGGGCATGTGGTCTTACAGGCCAAGGTCGTCACGACCATCCGCCCCGATACGGTCTTCATCCCCTATCACTGGCCTGGCCGCCGCGCCGCCAACAACCTCACCATCCGAGCTTACGATCCACTCAGCAAAATCCCCGAGTTCAAGAAGGCAGCCGTCAAAATCTCAAAGGCGGATGGGCCAGAGTTGGAAGAGCCAAATGCTTCTTGATCCGTGAGCCGTGAGCCGTGAGCCGTGAGCCGTGAGCCGTGAGCCGTGAGCCGTGAGTCATCATTGTCCACGATGCAGTGGAATCTAAAACACTGAAACAGTATCAGCTTTGATATCAGAGTCCAGTTGTCTGCTCCCGATATCCCGAATCTGATTACTTGCCTGCCTGTTCTAACATCGGATCACGACTTACGGATCACGAATTCCAGCTCATTCCCCCACAAAAGAAGGGCGACCCCGAAGGTCGCCCATTCTTTTCTGCTTTGTGGGATTAGCAGGGTCGCTCAGCGCCCTTGCGAACATAGAACCAGTAGTTGATCCAGAGGTTCAGCGCATAGAATACGGCGAGGCCGTAGAAGAACGGTGTTGGGAAGCCCGTTCTCCCGATGATTGCGCCAAAGGACGCCGAGAAAATGAAAGGACCGTAGGCAGCGATCGCTGAAGTCCAGCCGATTACACCGCCAGCCTGTCGCGGCGGGAAGATCATCGGCATCTGCTTGAACGTCGAAGCGTTGCCGATGCCGCTGAAGAGGAACAGACCGAGCATGCACCAGAAGAATCCAGGCCACTGCTCCATCGAGGTTGGGCTGGAGAACTGGGCTATACCGATGGCACAGGCCAGTAGGCCGACCGCGCTCAACATCGTCACCTTGCCGCCGCCGATCTTATCGCTGATCGGACCAAATACAGCACGGATCGTTGCGCCAATAAGCGGTCCGAAGAAGGCGACCTTCAGGGGGTCCGGCGCGCCGTCAAACTTGCCGAAGACTTCCTTCGTCAGCAGTGGGAATGCCGCCGACAAACCGCTGAACGAACCGAAGGTCATCATATACAGCGAAGTCATCAGCCACGTGTGCTTGTCTTTGAAGATGTCCGTCTGCTCGCGGAAGTTCGCCTTGATGGCTACAGTCTTTAAGCCGAACCAAGCAGCCAAAGCGCCAATCACAACAAACGGAACCCAGATGTAGGCTGCGTTCTGCAGGTGAATCTGTGTAACGGCCTTGGTCTTCGGGTTGGTGAAAGCTTGCGAAGATCCCACCATCGCCAGGCCTATCAAGATGGGAGTCAGGAACTGGACGAAGCTCACGCCAAAGTTGCCGATGCCAGCCTGGATTCCTAACGCTGTTCCCGCCAGCTTTTTCGGGAAGAACAGCGAGGTACTGGGCATGAATGAACTGAAGTTGCCACCGCCCAATCCAGCAAGGAACGCCAGGATCATGAAGGTCGAATAGCTCGTTTCAGGGTTTTGAACCGCCAAGCCCCAGCCGACAGCCGGAATCGCCAGAAGCAGAGTGGAAACGGCTACCGTCTTGCGAGTGCCGAAGATCGGGATCAAAAACGTGTGGATGATTCGGAACGTTCCTGCCGCAAGGCCGGGCATCGCGTTCAGCCAGAACAATTGCGTCTTATCGAACTTGTATCCGATGCCGGTGAGCTTGGTGACGATCGCACTGACCATAAACCAAGTGATGAAGGAGAGCATGAGACAGAACGTGGTGATCCAGAGCGTTCTCCATGCGATAGGTTTTGCGGTGGATGCCCAAAACTCGGAGTCTTCTGGACGCCAGTTTTCCAAGATTGTGGATGGGGTGCCCTGCTTGGTGGGCGCTTCGGCGGAGCCTGGTTGAGGTGACATTCGTTTCCTCCTGATAGTTTAAGTCTTGTCTGTTCGGCTTTGGCAGGCTATGACCACAATCATATGTCAGGAAAGTGCCCTCATTTTGAGGGCTCAATACCTAATTCGCTCTCGTGATGCTCGATGCCGTGGTGCTTGGTCATTCGCATGATGACCAGGTGCATCCAGGCCAGACAAATAATGCTGATGACCGCAAGGAAGAACCAGCAAGAAGTCCATAGCCCGGTCGACTTGAGCATGTATCCGAAGATGATCGGGCAAAAGAAGCCGCCCAAGCCACCGATGACGCCAACAATTCCGCCGACGACTCCGATGTCGCTTGGGAAGTACTCAGGAATGTGCTTATAGACTGCCGCCTTGCCGACGCCCATCATAATGCCGGCTAAGAAGACGAGAACAGTAAAGACAACGACGTTGGCTTGGAAGAACACGTGCGTTACACCTCGGGCAACGATCTCTTTTTTCTTCAGCTCCTGCCCGACGGTCACCGCAGGCTCCTGCCAAGAGCTGAACGTCGGCCATACCAGGGTGCTTTCACCCTTCTCCCAACTCGGCTCTTGTCTCTGTTTCAGCTTGTACGTCTTCTCTCCGACTACGATCTCGGTGGGCGAAACAGAAGCCACCTTGCCTGCCCGCTCAGCCATCACACCCTCACCCGGAGAAGTGATATCCATGCGCGGTGCGATCAAGAACAGGAAGAAGATCGCGCACGAACCAAGCACCCAGTACATGGTCGTTCTCGCTCCGAACTTGTCAGAAGCCCATCCTCCCAAAGCGCGGATGACGCCGCTGGGAAGGCTGAACGACGAGGCCAGCAAACCGGCGGCGGCCAGGCTGAGGCCATACACGTTCAGATAGTAAGGAACAAGCCACTGAGAAAGGGCGACAAACGCGCCAAAGACCAGGAAGTAGTAGAGGCCAAACCGCCACACCCGTACTTCCTTCAGCGGACGGAGCATCTGCCCCATCGTCTTCTGACCGCCGTTCTCAACCTTTTTGTTGACCGTTGTCAGAGCAAACAAGATCGCGGTGACCAGCAACGCATAGCCGCAAATCTGCGGATATTGCCGCCACCCTTCGATGTTCGCGCCTTTGTTCGTCAGCTTGTTCAGCAAAGCCGGCCCACCCAGCGTCGTCAGCGCAGCGCCCGCGTTGCCCATTCCGAAGATGCCAAGGGCCAATCCCTGGCGCTCTTTCGGGAACCAGACAGACGAGTAGGCGATGCCGACGGCAAAGGCCGCGCCGCTCATTCCAAAGAACAAGCCGCCAATCAGGAAATCGTTGAATGTGTTGGCAAAGCTGGTGAGATAGGCGCTGATCGCGGAGAAAAGAAGGACACTGACATAAACCGGCTTGCCTCCAAACTTGTCCGTGAGGATCCCTACAGGGAGTCTCATCACAGAACCGGTGAGAACCGGCACACCGATGAGCCATCCCATCTGCGCTTTGTCGATCATTAGGAACTTGTGATCGACAAGGAAAGTGATCAAAACGCCGTACATGGTCCATACGGCGAAGCAGACTGTGAAGGCGAGAGTGTTCGCCGTCAAGATTCGTCCAGCATGGGTTTTTTCGCTCACGATCCTCAGTATCGTTTCTTCGATACCCCTAGGCAATGACGGCGATCATATTCGGTAAGACGCGCATGAAGGATAATGTTGATATCCATGCGCACTCCTTTAGTCGATCGATTCGGACGAAGGCACAACTACCTGCGGATTTCCGTAACAGACCGTTGCAACTTCCGCTGTGGCTACTGCATGCCTGAAGAAGGCGTGGAATGGAAAGCCCGCGAAGAGATCCTCAGATTCGAAGAAATCGAGCGGCTAACGCGCCTTTTCGCTTCGATGGGGGTGGACAAAGTTCGTCTGACCGGCGGCGAGCCCACAGTCCGCAAAGGTCTCGTCGATTTCGTGAAAACACTGCGCGGCATCGAGGGCATCCAGGACCTACTCCTCACGACCAACGGCGACACTCTGACCACGCTCGCCCAACCGCTGAGAGACGCGGGCCTTGACGGGTTGAACATCAGCCTGGATTCTCTGCGCCACGACAGGTTCTATGAAATCACGCGGCGAGTTCGGCTTAGCCACGTCCTCGATGGCATCGAAACGGCATTAAGCTGCGGCTTCAAGAAGATCAAGATCAACGTCGTGGCGATGGCAGGAGTGAACGAAGATGAGCTTTGCGACTTCGTCGGGCATTTCTGGGACGAGCCGGTCGAAGTCCGCTTCATCGAATTCATGCCGTTCCTTTCCAACGGCTGGAATAAAGGCAAGCTCCTGCCCTACAAAGAGATGCGAAGACAGCTTGAAAACAGCTTCCGGCTGATCCCCTTGCATACCGAAAGGTCTGCCGTCGCCAAAGAGTTCGCGGTCGACGGAGCGCAAGTCCGGGTAGGGTTCATCACATCCATGACCGACGATTTTTGCGGCGGATGCAACCGCCTAAGACTCACCGCCGACGGACGTATCAAAGTCTGCCTCTTTGCCAGTTCTGGGCCAAGCCTGCGCGATGCAATGCGCGACGGAGCAACCGACGACGATCTGGAGCAGATCATCCACACAGCCCTCGACGGCAAGTGGGCCGCACACCCGCCGATGGATCGCCTGATCGCCGTCAACGACCGACCCATGGTGCTTATCGGAGGCTGACATGCGCGACGTTTCTGCCAAAAACTGGACCCTGCGCACCGCGATGGCCCGCGCCACTGTTCGCTGTTCCCCTTCCTCAATCCAGATGATTCTTGAGGATCGTGCACCCAAGGGCGACCCCCGGCCGATTGCCCGAGTTGCCGCGGTCATGGCGGCCAAGAACACTCCGCAGCTGATCCCCTACTGCCACTCGGTCGCGCTGGATTGGGTAGGCGTGGAGTTTGAGCTGGGTGAGGACACCATTGAGGCCGTCGTTCGTGTGAAGGCCATCTACAAAACCGGCGTGGAAATGGAAGCTCTTGCGGGTGCGGCGGCAGCCGCGCTGAACCTTTACGACCTCCTCAAGCCGGTAGACGACTCGATGATCATCGAGAGGATCGAATTGCTGGAAAAGACCGGCGGCAAGTCAAACGCTCAGGGTCTGCTTGACCGCGAATGGACCGCCGCCGTTCTTGTCTGCTCCGACCGCGCCTCGGCTGGCGAATACGAAGATCGTTCAGGGGTTGTCCTTAAGGATGGTCTCGCAAAGCTTGGGGCAACCTCGGCTGGCTATCAAGTCGTCCCAGACGAACACGACGCGATCACGGCCCAGCTTTGCGATTGGATTGGCCAGAATCTGGATTTCATCTTTGTGTCTGGCGGCAGCGGTCTTAGCGAGCGCGACGTTACGCCAGAGGCCGTAGCCTCTTTGCTGGATCGTCGATTACCCGGTGTCGAAGAGCAATACCGCCGGTATTCGCAAGACCGCGTCCCGACGGCGATGCTCAGCCGTGCGGTCGCCGGAGTCGCAGGTTCAACACTCATCGTGTCCATCCCCGGTTCGCCAGGAGCTGCCCAGGACGCTTTGGATGCCCTCTTCCCGTATCTCTTGCACGCCTCGGATGCCCTCGAAGGAGGCGATGGATGATCCCGGAGACTCTTCTTCTAACACAAGCTCAATCAGAAGCCAGTTCAAGACTCCTCGCCTATGAAGAGGCGCTTCGGCAGGTCCTTCAGGCCGCAACATCCACAAGCTCGGAAACCCTCCCCCTCAAAGACACGCTCAACCGCGTCCTTGCCGAAAACCTCCTTTGCCCCCTTAACCTTCCCAGATTTGACAACTCTGCGGTCGACGGCTTTGCGATATATCAGCAAGACCTGGAATCGCTGAACGCTACGGGTGAGATTGTGCTCCCGCTTTCGCGCACGGTCGGCGCAGGCGACCCAAGTGGACCCGCACTGCGACAGGGAGAAACGATCCGCATCTTCACCGGAGCCAAAATCCCCGAAGGTACCGCCGCAATCATCATGCAGGAAGATTCGCAGGCGGTAGGAGAAAGTATCCGTCTCATCGGTCCCGCAAAGCCCGGTCAGCACATCCGCCGAACTGGAGAAGAGTTCCAAGCCGGAGACATCGGCCTCCCCCAAGGAACCCTCCTTAACCCCGCCGGAATAGCCTTTGCGGCAACTCTTGGCCTTGCCGAACTGCCCGTATTCCAGCTCCCTGAAGTTGCCGTCATCACGACCGGAGCCGAGCTTGTTCCGCCGGGGCAGCCTCTGACCGAGAGTCAGATTTACGAATCCAACAGCTACGGCCTCCGCGCTGCGCTGAACAACATTGGGATTGAGCCCATCAGCGTCCAAACCGTGGGCGACGATCCTGCCAAAACCCTAACGGCGATCCAGTCTGCGCTCGGAAGTTGCGATGTGCTCATCACCACCGGCGGCGTGAGCGTTGGCGCGTTCGATGTCGTCAAAGACGCCTTTGCGCAATGCGGCGTCGAGCAAATCTTCTGGGGCGTTGCGATCAAGCCCGGCAAGCCCGTGTACTTCGGCCTGCGCAAGCGCGGAAGTGAACAGAATCAAGCTGTCTTTGGACTCCCTGGAAACCCGCAATCCGCGTTAGTCACCTTCCACTTGCTGGCACGCCCGTACCTTCTCACAGTTTCAGGGCACGGCGCACAAACTCCAACAAAACTGAAAGCACGAATAACAGCCAATGTCAAACACAAGCCTGGAAGACAAGAGTTCGTCCCCGCAGTCCTCAGTGCAGACCAGAACGGCATGATCGTCACGCCCATCACGGGCCAGGGCTCGCACATGCTTGGTGGACTCGCCAAAGCCAATGCCCTCATCGACATCCCCGCCGAAGCCACCGAACTGCTCGCAGGCGAGACGGTCACTGCTATCCCTTATGGGCAGGTAGCGCTATGAAAGTCACCGTAAGATATTTTGCGGCTCTACGCGAGCAACGCGGCATCGGCAGCGAAACGCTCGACACGGTAGCTGCAACCCCAGCCCAACTCTATGCAGAGATTCACCGCAATCATGGGCTAACCCTAAAAGAGAGCCAAGTGCGGTTTGCTGTCAATGGCGGCTATGTCGCCGAAGACCACGCCCTGAACGACGGCGACGAGATCGTCTTCATCCCCCCTGTGGCAGGAGGCTAGCGATATTTGAAATCACGGACCAGCCCATCCAGCCACCAACCCCCGACTGCAGAACCTCGGGCGGGTTTGTGACGTTCGAAGGCCGAGTCCGCACCCTGAACGAAGGCCATCAAGTCGAACGCCTCGAATACGAAGCCTACACCGAACTTGCCATCGCCGAAGGCACAAAGCTGATCGAAGAGGCCAAACAGAAATTCGGGCTTGACTGGGCTTATGCCATCCATCGCATCGGGGTTTTGGAGATCGGCGAAGCTGCAGTGTGGATCGGCTGTGCCGCCGCCCACCGCAAAGAGGCCTTCGAGGCTTGCGAATTCATGATCGACGAGATCAAGAAGCGACTCCCCATCTGGAAGAAGGAGCACTATTCTGGCGTCCCTTCTGGCTGGGTAAATCTGCAATCCGAAGTAGCCGCTGGCAAGCTCCTCCAGAGCGACATCTTCGCCCGTCAAATGATCTTGAAAGAAGTCGGTCCAGCCGGACAGACCGCATTGCAGAACGCGCACGTACTGGTCGTTGGCGCGGGTGGCTTAGGCTCGGCGGCTTTGCCTTACCTGGCGGGGGCGGGGGTCGGCACGCTAGGGATCGTCGAGCCTGATCTCTTAGAGGCTAGCAATCTGCATCGCCAAACGATGCATGGCTACAAAGACATCGGTCGAAGCAAAGCCCGACTCGCTGCCGAATTCCTCCGCCGGATACACCCGTACGTGAAGACCGAGGTCTTCGAAGAGAAGCTCACACCAGAAAACGCAACAAGGATCATCAAAGGGTTCGACATCGTGCTCGATGGCACCGACAGCCTCGACGCCAAGTTCCTCATGAACGACGTCTGCCAAAAGCTGGGCAAGCCCCTTGTTCAGGCGTCGATCTACCAGTTCGAAGGCCACGTCCAGACCATCCTTCCCGGCGGACCATGCTTGCGCTGTCTCTGGCCCGAAGCCCCTCCAGAAGGCTGTGTTGGAACCTGTGCGCAGTCAGGAGTGCTTGGCGTGACGCCCGGATTTTTCGGCATTTTGCAGGCGAACGAAGTTCTCAAACTCATCTTGGGCTTTGGAGAAATCCTGGATCAGACCCAACTTATCGTTGACCTGAACGACTATTCGATGATGAAGGTGGCGCGATCCAAACGCGCCGACTGCTCATGTTGCCGCCAAGCCTTATGGGAACAAAAGCGAGCACAGATCGACTGGGAGATACTCCCCGACCAGCTCCAAGCATGGCCCGAGGCTTTTCTCTGCATCGACCTGCGAGAAGAGGATGAAGACCGCAACTATCTGGAATTAGGGCAGTGCGAATGGCGTCAGATCCCGCTCAGTCGGTTCAACGCCGTAAGCGCGGTTGACGGCGAAACCCCTACGATTCTTGTCTGCGCAAGCGGAGCGCGCAGCGGAAGGCTCGCCTACCGACTCCGTGAGCAAAACCACTCCAACGTCTACTCCCTCAAAGGGGGCGCCAAGCGATGACTCCCGAGGCCTGGGTGATCCTGGCGGTCTTCGGTATCGCGCTACTCTACTCTTCGGTGGGACATGGCGGCGCATCGGGCTATCTCGCCGCGCTATCCCTCACGACGCTCACAACAAAACAGATTTCGACGATGGCCTTGCTGCTGAATCTTGCGGTAGCCGGACTCGCGTTCTATCAGTTCAAGAAGGCAGAAGCGTTCTCCTGGCGGCACACCTGGCCCTTCCTCATCGGCTCGGTTCCCTTCGCATTCGCAGGCGGCCTGCTGAAGCTATCCGACAAGGCCTTCTACGGCCTCGTGGCCTTCTGCCTGGCCGTCGCTGCGATCAGGCTTATTTGGAATCCAAACGCAAGCAAAGACAGCCTTAATGCCCCACCCTCCGTTCCCGTCGCAGCAAGTATCGGCGGAGGTATCGGCTTGCTGTCTGGACTGGTAGGTGTCGGGGGCGGAATCTTCCTTAGCCCGATATTGGTGCTCACAAAGTGGCTGGATGCCCGCACCGCTTCTGGATGCTCGGCCCTGTTCATTCTGGTCAACTCTGTGGCTGGGCTGGGAGCACGCGCCAAGGAGATCCCTGGCGTCATGTCCAGCGCAGGATGCCTGCTCGTCGCGGGTATCAGCGGAGCGATTCTGGGCAGCTACCTCGGCGCAAACCGCATCCCCTCACCCGCATTGCCAAGGCTGCTTGGAGCGGTGCTTTTTGTTGCGGCAATCAAGCTCATGATTCGTTAATGCTACACCTGAGGCGTCATTCGCATTCTAAAGATCATTCAAGCACCGGGTGACGATAGCAGAAGATGTATCTTAGTTCCCCTTCTGGCTTTGAATTTCCCCCAAGATGAGTAGCCTACTGATTCTCTGTTCCAATCTGGACAGCCCCCACAGTTTTCAAGGCAGACGCCCGTGCCTCAACTGACGCGCCGTACCTGAGCCAACACTGACATCAGCATCTTTAGTCACCGCCTCATATCGGCGTCATCAGCCGGTAGCCCACGCCCGTTTCGGTGCGGATGAACTGAGGACGAGATGGCTCTGGCTCGATTTTCTGCCTCAAGTTGGCCATGTGCACCCGCAATGTGTGGGTTGATTCCTCGAACGCCGCTCCCCAAACTTCCGTCAGAAGCTGTTTTTGAGTAACGACCATTCCAGCATGCAAAGCAAGGATGCTTAGCAGACGAAACTCGATCTGTGTCAGGTGAACCTCTTGTCCGTTCACCTTGACAATGCGCGCCGCAAAGTCAATCGACAGCCCCGCAGCCTCAAAAGTGGGTTCATTCGTATGCTTGCTGGCATGCCGCAGAGTCACACGCACACGAGCCATCAATTCCCCTACGGCAAAAGGCTTGGTGAGGTAGTCGTCGGCCCCGCCATCCAGCGCCATCACCTTATCCTTCTCTTTCCCTCGCGCAGAAAGAACGATCACCGGAACCTGCGTCCATTCGCGAAGCTGCCTCAGCACTTCAATGCCGTCCATATCCGGCAACCCCAGATCCAGAAGCACAATGCTTGGATTCTTTTGGGCGACCAGACGAATGCCTTCTTGCCCTGTGCTAGCTTCAAACCATTCCGCTTCCTCAAAGCTCGCTTTGAGGAAGCGGCGAATCGGGAGCTCATCCTCAATGACAACGAAGCGTATGGGATCATGCATGCTCTGCCTCCGAAAGCGGCAACTCTATATGGAAGCAGGCACCACGGGTCGTCCCTCTTTGCGCAGATATTCGACCTCGATGAGCTTCGACAGCCGCCTTGCAAATAGCAAGACCCAGTCCAAACCCGCTGGTTCCTTGACGGTGGAATCGGTCGAAGATAGCCTCCTCGCTTCCCTCCGGGATTCCCGGCCCATCATCTTCGATGTCGATCATGGCATAGCCTGACTTGGTGCCAACGCTGATTTTGACGCGAGCCGACCGTCCTGCATGCCTCGCGGCATTCTCAAGAATATTCACAAAGACTTGCTGAATAAGAACGCCATCCACCTTGAGGAGCAGCGAATCGCTAGAGAGTTCAACATCGACTAGATGTTCGAAGAGCGGCTGTGTTCTCACAACGGCCTCGCCGATCAGTTCGTCAACGCCGTACCAATCCAGGTTCAGTTCAAGAGCGCCTTGCACGCGCGTCATATCCAACAGATTGCGGATCAACCGCCCCATACGCTCCGATTCCTCAAGTACAGTTTGCGCAAGCTCATGGCTCGTTTCAGAAAGTTCAGGCTGTTCGACTAAAGCGCTGGCTGAGCCCTCAATCGAGGCTAACGGAGTTCGCAGGTCATGCGATACGGCGCTCAGCAGATCGCTTCTCAGGCTCTCGGATTCCACTCGCAATGCGGAGTCGTGCGATTCCTGGGCAAACTGCGCTCGCTCTAACGCGCCTGCAAGCTGGCTTGCAATCGCTTCGAGCAGGTGGCGCCTTGCAGTGTCCAGCGTCGAGATGTTCTGAAAGTCGATTGAGAGGGCACCCAACGTTCCCTCTGAACCAAGAAGCGGCAGATTCAGCCCCCGCGCTCCAGCAAGGGTGTTTGTAGTCTTCCCAGCAGGTTTGCCCTGATCAGCAACCCATGCACCGACCGCCAGTTCGTTAGGTTCCCTTTCAAATCCGCTTAATGAGGGGGCCAGCGCATCCAAACTCCCCTCTCCGTCAAATGCCAAAACCGCAACTGGCGCCCCAGCGATATTCATCGCCTTATCCCGAGCGACTTGCGCCATCTCCTCTTTGTTGCGCAAAGAAGCAAGCTGGCGGCTAAGGTCGTAGAGCGTGGCCGTATTTCGCTCTCGATGCGAAGCCGAAGCCGACTGCTCCTTCAGACGCTGCGTCAAGGAGCTGATCATCAAAGAAACGACCAGCATAATTCCAAACGTGAGCAGATACTGCGCATCGCTGACGGCGAGCGTTCCCCGAGGGTGAACAAAACAGATGTCGAATGCAAGGACGCTAAGGGTTGCCGCAAGCAGAGATTCGTTTCGTCCATAGCTTGCCGACGTGATTGTCACACCCAGCAGGTAGACCATGACGATGTTCGCCGGATCGAAGCGGTCCAGCATGCCAAAGCCGATGGCTGTACTAAGAGCAACCATGCCCAGCGCAAAGACATAGCCGCGCCATCCTGACTGAATGGATTGCCGTCGTACGATCAGCGAAGTGCCAAGCTCTTCAGCCCCCGTGATGACAAGGACATCGATTTCCCCACTCGCGCGGATTAAGGAATCGACCACTGATCCGAACAGCAGTTCGCGCCACCGCCGACGGATAGGCTTGCCCACAATGATGGTGGTCACATTCTCTTCTCGGGCGTACCGAAGAACCTCAGAGACAATGTCTTCTCCCGCAAGCGTAGCCGTCTTTGCCCCCAAGCTCTCCGCAAGAGTCATAGCAGAATCGAGATACTGACGATTCCTCTCAGAAGCTGTCCCCTGTCGAGGACTGTCCACGCTTACCGCAAACCAGTCGGCATGCAGGTTGGAGGCGAGCCTCCTTGCAGCACGGACCACACGCAAAGCCATGCGATTTGGAGCGACGCAGACAAGGATGCGCTCCTTAGTGCGCCAAGATTCGGTTGACTTCTGAAGAGTTCGAGCTTTGCGCATCTCCTCGTCAACGCGCTCAGCTGTATGCCGCAGGGCAAGCTCACGAAGGGCGAGAAGGTTGCCTCGCTTGAAGAATCCCGTCAGGGCTTGCTCGATCTTCTCGGGAACATACACCTTGCCTTCCTGCAATCGCTGATGCAACTCTTCGGGGGGAAGATCGATCAGTTCAATCTCGTCGGCCTGATCGAAGAAAGCATCCGGGACAGTCTCCTGGACGAATACTCCGGTGATCTGAGCCACCACATCCCGAAGGCTTTCTATATGCTGAATATTGACGGTCGTGCGAATGTCAATCCCACTTTCCAGCAGCTCTTGGACATCTTGCCAACGTTTTGCATGGCGGCTACCAGGGGCATTGGTATGGGCCAGTTCGTCGACAAGAAGGATTTGAGGATGTCGATTGAGCGCTTCGTCGATATTGAATTCAAGGACCTTAACCCCGCGATGATCCAGCTGCTGCAAGGGGATTTGTTCGATTCCTTCTGAAAGGCTCTCCGTCTCCCTGCGACCATGCGGCTGAACATAGCCAATCGCCACGTCAAGCCCTCGCTCGATATCAGCGCGAGCGTCGGAGAGCATCGAGTAGGTTTTTCCAACACCTGCCGCCATGCCCAGATAAATCTTGAGGCGTCCTCTTCCCTTCTTGTCAGCGGCAGATGCGGGCATTGCTTTCTTTCTACTTTGATCTATCTTGGGCGTGGAGGGTTGCGCATCCAGGACGATGAGTACTCCATAACCTGAATGTCGAGGACCTGCTCGCTTGCGTGATAGGCAAACTGGCGGTTCCAGGCGCGCCGCTTTCTCTCCGTGAAGCCACTCACCTGCGGACCATCACACAGCAACACGGAGACAGCAACGCCAGGATGGCTTGCGGCAATCTCTGTGACGGCGTCCGCCGCATCGAGCATTGAGTGGCAGGGAGAAGTTCGCAAGAGAAGCAGGGGCATTGGCTCAGCCTCTGTCCAGCCCTTTCTAAACGCAACAGCTTCCTGCTCTGTTTCAGCTATTGCGATGACAAACCACCGCCAAGGCTGAGCGATGATCAGATGCTGAACTGTAAAGACAGCTTCCGACCATCGCGGAATCAAAGCAATACAAATCGGCTCGTCGGATCTCATCGCGATCAAGCTTAGAAGCGCACCCCCAGCGCGAGATTGAACGTCCCCTGAGTTTTCGTAGACCCTGAAGAGGAATTAAACAAGGCTCTGTCAGACCAGTCTTTGCGATATTCCAGCCTGTCTGTAAAGAGTGAGTTGAGGGCATAGTCGGCACCCAGCGTCAGCGAATTCACAGTCGCAGACTGACCAAGTCGAAGTCCGTCATCATCACTGACCGATTCAATCCTTGATCCATACGACAGCTTGCCCGTCGCTTCGTACCTTCCCGACAAGGCATAGCCCGACCAGTTTCCGTCTTTGCCTGCTCCGCTAGCCTGGGCAAAGTCGGCATTCAACGCCAGCTTCAGCCTCGGGCTCGCCTGATAGGTCAAGATCACATCGGCAAGGTTTGTCCGGGCGCGACCGGCGGTCGGAAAACCAATGCCTCCGAAGCCGCCAGCCCGATTCGGATCGGTGTCTCCCTCATTTCCAGAAACAACCCCGAAGGATATGTAGGTCTTGCTGTTGGGTGTATAGCGTAGCTGAGCTCCGAGAGTCAGCCCTGCACCAGTTGAATCCGACTGATTCCATCCCTGAGTGACAAAGGCAGAGACACCCCATTGACTGTTCAAAGGCAGGGTTAGCCTAGCTCCAGTGTGATAAACCGGCTGTGCGAGCGTGTAAAGCAACCCTCGGCTATACAGATCGTTCTGCCAGCTCTCAGGGCTCTCGTAGCCGATCCAAGAATAGAACTTGCCAATATCGACAGTCGCGCCCGACGTGCTTAGATTCCAAGTCACATAAGCCTGAGCAAGGTGTTTCGCAAAGTGGGAGTTGCTTGGCTCGGCAACGTACAGCAGTCGTGCATTGTCTCCAATCCACGGAGAAATCGTCGCAGTGAATCGGCCTGCCGGGTCTGTATATAGAAAGTTCAGTTGGGCCGAGCTAAGTCGAAACTGCTCGTTTCTTACGTCGAACTGGCGTCCAACACGTGTAAGACCTTTCCCAGGATTGGGTGATTGAACACCCCAATAGCCATCGACAAAACCGGTGATCTTCCACGGGCTTGGCGTGTCTTGAGCAAGGGTGCTGGCACAAAGGCTGACTGCGAAAAAGGGAATGATCAATCGTTTCATTTCAATAGTCCGTCAAGATCGAGATTCAGTTCCAAAACGTTGACTACAGGCTCACCAAGAATCCCAAGCTGACAACCGGCTGTATGCTTTTTGACAAGCTCGCGTACAGTCTCTTCCAACATGCTTCTGGCCTTGGCGACGCGGCGGATCTGATACTCCGCCGATGCAATGGAAATGTGGGGATCAAGGCCACTTCCGCTTGCGGTCGCAAGGTCCGTCGGAATGGCGATTGTGTTCTCAGGGTCGGCCTCCTTCAGGGCGTTCACTCGCCCATCGACGGCCTCTTTGAGCGCAGCGTTGGTCGGTCCCTGGTTGCTGCCGCTGGAGGCGGCAGCGTTGTAAGGCATTGGCGTGGTTGCCGACGGGCGTCCCCAGAAATACTTAGGATCGTCGAATGGCTGACCAATAAGGCTAGAGCCGACAACCTTGCCGTCAAGCTGAATCAGGCTTCCGTTAGCCTTGTCACGAAATGCGGCTTGGCTAATGCCGGTAACGATCAGCGGGTAAACGATTCCGGTCAGAACCGTCAGCGCTAAGAAGATTCGAATAGCGATCATTAGATCTCTCATTTCAAGAACACTCCAAGAATCAGGTCGATAAGCTTGATACCGACAAAGGGCACGATCAGACCGCCCAAGCCATAGATCAGAAGGTTGTCACGAAGGACGCGATCAGCCCCAAGCGCCCGGTAGCGCACACCCCGCAACGCCAGCGGAATGAGAACCACAATGATCAGCGCGTTGAAGATCACTGCGCTCAGGATCGCACTTTGCGGAGTCTTCAGTCCCATCACATTCAGCGCACCAAGTTCGGGATACACCCCGACAAACGCTGCAGGCAGGATGGCGAAGTATTTGGCGACATCGTTAGCGATGCTGAATGTGGTCAATGATCCACGCGTCATCAGCAACTGCTTTCCGGTTTCAACGATCTCGATCAACTTTGTGGGATTGCTATCCAGATCGACCATATTTCCTGCTTCCTTGGCAGCCTGAGTGCCCGTGTTCATCGCCACGGCAACATCCGCTTGAGCGAGCGCTGGGGCGTCGTTCGTGCCGTCTCCAGTCATAGCGACCAGCCGTCCGCCCTGCTGATACTCTCGAATGAGTTCCAGCTTGGCTTCAGGGGTGGCTTCTGCAAGGAAGTCGTCAACCCCGGCTTCCGCGGCAATCGCCGCGGCGGTCAGCGGATTGTCGCCAGTGATCATCACCGTCTTGATGCCCATTGCGCGAAGGTCGGCGAACCTCTCCCGAATGCCACCTTTGACAATGTCCTTGAGCTGGATCACGCCAAGGATTTTGTTGCGTTCTGCAACGACCAGCGGCGTGCCGCCTTCTTTAGCGATGCGATCGGCAACGGTCTGTACTTCCGATGGAAACTTGCCGCCATTGCCTTCGACATACTTGCGGACTGCATCCATCGCCCCTTTGCGAATCTCGCGTCCGTCAATGTCTACGCCGCTCATCCTAGTCTGTGCAGTAAATGGCACGAAGGCATCGCCCGAAACCTCACGCCCACGCAAGCCATAGTTGTCCTTAGCCAACACCACAACACTGCGACCTTCCGGCGTCTCGTCGGCAAGAGACGCCAGTTGGGCCGCGTCGGCAAGAGCTGTCTCTTCCACACCTGGGGCCGGAAGGAAAGCCACCGCCTGACGGTTGCCCAAAGTGATCGTGCCCGTCTTGTCCAGCAAAAGAACATCCACATCCCCAGCCGCCTCAACAGCACGGCCGGACATCGCTATCACATTCTTACGAAGCAGCCGGTCCATGCCAGCAATGCCGATGGCGCTTAGCAAACCTCCGATGGTGGTCGGAATAAGGCAAACCAGAAGCGCGGCAAGAACCGTCACAGTAATCGGTGATCCCTTGCCGGCACTCTCCGCTGCGTACAAAGAGAACGGCAGAAGGCAGACACAAACCAGCAGAAAGATGATCGTGAATCCTGCAAGCAGGATATTGAGCGCGATCTCATTTGGCGTCTTTTGACGCTTTGCCCCTTCGACCATGCTGATCATACGGTCCAGAAAGCTCTCGCCTGGATTGGCTGTGATCTGAACCACGATCCAGTCGCTCAAAACGCGTGTGCCACCGGTAACCGCGCTACGGTCACCTCCCGACTCTCGAATCACCGGAGCTGATTCGCCCGTAATCGCGGATTCATCCACTGTAGCAATTCCTTCCTGAATCTCTCCGTCGCCAGGAATGAAATCGCCTGCTTCGACAAGAACGAAATCCCCTTTTCGCAAAGAGTTTGCGGATGCTCTTTGAGTTTCCGAAGGCAATCCGCTGCCCCGTCGCCAATCACCTAGAATTTGCTTTGCGGGTACATCCTGTTTAGCTTTGCGCAAGGAATCTGCTTGTGCTTTGCCTCGCCCCTCTGCCATAGCTTCGGCAAAATTGGCAAAGAGCACGGTAAACCACAGCCAGATCGCAATGGCCAGAATAAATCCGGATGATGCTTCTCCTTGTCCCAGAAGGGATTGAACCCACAGGCCCGATGTTAAGATCGAACCGATGTAGACGACGAACATGACCGGGTTCTTGACCTGAACGCGGGGGTCCAGCTTGCGAAAAGAATCTGCGACAGCGCGCTTCATCAGCGCAGGCTCAAAAGAAGGTTTAGAGATAGTTTGTGTCGACATAGCTTCCTCCTCAGCGGCCCATCTGTAGATGCTCGACAACCGGGCCAAGGGCCAAGGCAGGGATAAAGGTCAGTGCTCCAACGATCAGCACCACGCCAATCAGAAGCGTGACGAAGAGAGGGGTGTGGGTTGGTAGCGTGCCCGGTCCAGCAGGAACGACTTTCTTCTTGGCAAGCGAACCGGCTACGGCCAAGATCGCCACGATCAGCCAGAAGCGGGAGATAAACATCACCACACCTCCAAGCCAGTTGTGGAAAGGCACATTAGCGCTGAAGCCGGCAAAAGCGGAGCCGTTGTTGTTCGCCATGCTGCTGTAGGCATAAAGCAGTTCGCTAAAGCCGTGGGCGCCTGGGTTCGCCATGCTCGACTGCCCAGCGCCAAAGATCAGCGGGATGGCGGTTGCCAGCTTCACCAGACAGCACGGAATGAGAATCACGAGAGAGGCCATCTTCATCTCGTAGGCTTCGATCTTCTTGCCAAGATATTCCGGCGTTCGTCCAACCATCAAGCCTGCGACAAACACCGCGACGATGGCGAATGCAAGCATTCCATAAAGGCCGGACCCAACGCCGCCAAAGACGACTTCTCCAAGTTGCATCAGGATCATCGGCATCATGCCACCCATCGGCGTGTAGGAGTCGTGCATGGAGTTGACCGAGCCGTTGCTTGCGGCGGTAGTGGCCGATGCCCAGAGAGCCGAGTTTTCAATGCCGAATCGGGCTTCTTTTCCTTCCCAATTCATGTTCGAACTAAGCCCTGCCTGGACAAACTGTGGATTGCCTGATTGTTCAGACATTACAGTTGGAACAATGAATGCGACAAGCAGAATCGTCATCGCCGCAAGGATAGCCCACCCTTGCCTGCGGTCTTTCACCATCTCTCCGAACGTAATACAAAGCCCCGCCGGAATGATGAGGATCGATAAACACTGCAGGAAGTTCGATAGCGGTGTGGGGTTTTCCAGCGGATGAGCTGAGTTCGCGTTGAAGAATCCACCGCCGTTCGTTCCCAGTTGCTTGATCGCAATCTGCGAGGCAGCAGGGCCAAGCGCGATCGTTTGCTCGGTAACTTCCTTGCCGTCGGCGTCCTGAGTAGCCTGCAACAGTTGCGCCTTAGCATAAGGGTTGAATGTCTGCACGACTCCCTGGCTGACCAGCACAACACCCAGCACTAGCGAAAGCGGCAAGAGGATATACACCGTCGAGCGCGTAAGATCGACCCAGAAGTTGCCAACCGAGTTCGCCTCCTTGCCTCGAATCCCCCGAATTAGCGCAGCGAGTACAGCGATGCCCGTCGCAGCGCTGATGAAGTTCTGAACGGTCAGCGCAAGCATTTGCGTGAGATAGCTCATCGTCGATTCGCCACCATAGCCCTGCCAGTTGGTATTGGTGGCAAAGCTGGAAGCCGTATTAAACGAGGAATCCGGCGACACTGAGCCGACTCCCGCAGGATTCAGCGGCAGACTGACTTGGAATCTTTGCAAGAGATACACAGCCAAGAATCCAACTAAGTTGAACAAGATCAGACCAACGGCATAGCTCTTCCAAGACTGTTGAATGTCTGTGCGAACGCCGCCAGCCTTATAGACTAGCCGTTCGATGGGGCCAAGAATCTTATCCAGGAACGTGCTCTGACCATCCAGCACCCTCGCCATGAACTTGCCAAGCGGCACTCCCAGGCCGATGAGCACAGCCAGATAGAGAACGATCTGCAGCCAGCCCATCAGAACCACTCCGGCTTAAGCAAAGCGGCAAAGAGGTAGAGCAGGAGCAGAAGACTGAGCACTCCAGCAATCAGATAGAGGGTCATCAGCTCCCCCCTCTGAGGCGGTCGAAACCCCGGACCAAACCCAGAGTCACGAGCCCCATCCCAACGATCACGATAATGGCGATAGCATCCATACGTGATCGGATGATCGCAGGATGGTCCGTCAACCCCGTGTCAACACGGGACTACATCGTGTCAAGACTTCATCAACAAGAGACGCCGGGGCCTCCACCGTTCGAATTGCGTCCAAGATGGGCAGCCAACTCCAATTCTTCCAGTTCTTGCTGTCTCGCAGGACTAACTGTTCATATTTCCATGGCTATGACGCGCGTCATGGTCTGACGAGTCTCGCGAACTAAAAATCTTGGTATTGCAACCGCAATACGGGATGATATGAGCGAACTTTACGAAAAGATTGGCGGGCAAGCCGCCGTGGACGCAGCCGTCGACAAGTTTTATCGCCGTGTACTGGCAGACGATCGAATCTGTGAGTTCTTCGATGGTGTCGATATGGTCAAGCAGGCCGCCAAGCAGAAGGCTTTCTTGACGATGGTCTTCGGCGGACCGAACAACTACACAGGCCTCGACATGAAAGCAGGGCACGCGCACCTCGTGGCTCGCGGGCTGAACGATAGCCACTTTGACGCAGTCGTCGAAGACCTCGGTCTCACCCTGAAAGAGCTGGGCGTCGCAGATGAGCTGATTGCCCAGGTAGCCGCGCTTGCCGAAACGACGCGCGAGGACGTCTTAGGCCGGTCTTAAAAGATGCCCCTGCATTTCGAAGGCCAAACGATCCTTATAGAAGATAGCGAAACCGTGCTGGAGGCTCTTCTCCGGCACGGTCAGCCTATCAAGCATCAATGCAAAATCGGTGCATGCCAGACCTGCCTGCTGCGTGGGAAAAAGGAGACCATTCCCAGCTATGCCACGGAAGGACTCAGCGAAGATTTGATTGAAGAGGGTTACTTCCTTTCCTGCAAGGCTCCCGCTTCCGAAGTTGAAGATGTCCGGTTTCCTTCCGCAGAAATCGGCAAGGCATTCCCAGCCCGCATTGTTGGATGGCGCATGCTCACCGAAGACGTGCTGCATCTCACCCTCCGCCCCGACGAGCCGTTTGCTTATCTTCCAGGCCGGTTTATTCGCCTTGAAGTCGCGGGGGTTTCACGCAGCTACTCCATCGCCAGCGGCCCAAACCGCAATGAGATAGATATCCACATTCGATTAATCGATGGCGGAGCCATGAGCACAGCACTCTCCGACAAATCGATCTTGGGTTCAAATGTAGAGATCTTTGGACCGTTTGGAGCGTGCTCCTATCGCGCTTCATCCAAAGAGCAGCCGCTTTTGCTGATCGGGTCAGGAACTGGGCTTGCGCCGCTGCACGGAATCTTGCTCCACGCATTGTCAGAAGAGCATCAGGGAAGGATCGCGCTCTATCATGGAAGCTCCACCCCAGACCGCCTCTACTTCCAACAAGTATTGACGGAGCTGGCACACGCGCACAGAAACTTCAGCTATCACCCGTGCGCAGACCAATTGCAGGGGTTCTCTTCTGTGCGAGAAGGCTCCCCACTAAGCATAGCCTTGCAAGATCATCCAGACTTGACCGGGTGGCGGGTTTATACCTGCGGCCACCCCAGCTTGGTCAAACACACCAAGCGCAAGGCATACATCGCCGGGGCTGACCTGAAGCATATTCACGCCGACGCGTTCGAAGATCAATCGGGAACTGGCTAGCTATTCATGACTAGCGATGACCATCAAGGCTGGAACATCCTTCACGGTGATCTGTTGCTTGTCGGTGCTGATGATCCCGCTCTTCTGCCACCGGCTAAGCGTTCGGATGGTTGACTCCGTCGTGGTGCCTGCCATCTCGCCTAGCTCTTGCCGAGTCAAAGGAATGGTGAGTCGAATCTGATCCCCATCCTCTTCACCATAAGAATCGAGCAGCAGGAAAATAATCGCAGCAATGCGCTCATCAACACGCCCGTTGCTCATCCGGGCCATGATGTCCAGCTTCGCCGTAAAACGTGCTCGAAGTCGGCTGAGCAAGCTGTCCTTGAGCGTAACGTTGGACTCGAACACAGGCATAAACTTCTGTTTGGGCACCCTCACAAAGATGGTCTTGGCGATTGAGATAGCCGTCAGCGGACAGCCGCGCTGATCGATCGAACCCATCAGGCCGAAGGATTGCCCCGGCCCCATAATCTCAAGGGTGACGTCGTGCCCGCTTGAGTTTGATTTCACCATCTTGACGAAACCTTTTCCCACGATGCCAAAGAAGTCGACCTCCGAACCGTGCGTCCAGATCACTTCCCCACGCTCAGCGCGACCTAAGCGAGAGACTGAAGCAAGCAACTCCGTCTCTTCGCTCGAAAGTGCGTTGAACAGGGTGCTTGACTGCAAGACCTCACGAATCGCTAGATCGACCTTGTCCATGAATCCTGAGTTTGTACCTTACTTTTTTACGCCGACTTCGGCAACAGGCAGGGTTGGTTCAAGTGTTAGCCAACTCCCTTACAATGCCTCTTCCTTCTCCTCATCCCGGTGCCATTGCGCATACAGCACAGGCAGGAGCACCAGCGTCAGCAGTGTTGAAGACGCAATGCCTCCGATCACCACTGTCGCCAGAGGCCGCTGAACCTCGGCTCCAATCCCAGTGTTCAACGCCATTGGGATAAACCCAAGCGCTGCCACGAGCGCAGTCATAAGCACCGGACGAAGCCTTTGCTGCGCTCCTTCACGCACTGCGTTCAGCACCTTCAAGCCACCCTCCTGCCGAAGTCGATTGATGGCAGAAACCATCACCACTCCATTCAGCACCGCCACGCCTGAAAGCGCAATGAAACCCACACCCGCCGAAATGCTGAACGGCATCCCGCGCGCAAACAGCGCGATCACCCCTCCCGTCACCGCTAAGGGCACTCCTGTGAAGATAAGCAGCGCTTGGCGAAGAGAGCCAAAAGTTGTGAAAAGGAGCAGAAAGATCAGTGTCAGCGCAAGCGGCACCACGATCATCAGTCTTGACGAGGCCTGTTGCAGGTTCTCGAACTGGCCTCCCCACGTCAAGTAGCAGCCTTCCGGGAGCTTGACTTTGGCTTTGATCGCGGCTTGTGCAGCCTCCACAAACGAACCAAGATCTCGACCGCGAACATTGAGCTGCACCACGACCCGACGCTTGCCCATCTCTCGGCTGATCTGGGCAGGGGCAGGAATATCTTCGATCCGTGCCAAGGACGAGAGCGGAACGCTTCCACCTTCGGGGGTTTCCACCGGCAAAGATCGAAGCTGGTTTACGTCGTTTCGGATAGATTCGGGGAATCGAACCGTCAGCGCAAACCGCTTGTCTCCTTCGAGGATTTGCCCGACCGGCTCGCCTCCGAGCGCGATTTGGATCACCTCTTGAATATCGTCAACGTTCACGCCGAGGCGCGAGATGGCTTCTCGATCAATGTCGATCTGAAGCACAGGCACTTCCTCCACCTGCTCCACCTCCACATCTTTTGCGCCAGGAATCTCGCGCATGACCGCCGCAATCTCATCTGCCTTCTTCTTCAAGACCTTCAGGTCCTCGCCAAAGACCTTGATGCCGATATCGGCCTTCACACCTGAAACAAGCTCTGCGAAGCGCATCTGGATCGGCTGCGAGAAGCTATAGCCTTGTCCCGGAACCTCTGAGATCTTCTCGGTCAGCTCTTCGATCAGCTTCTCCTTGGTCATCCCAGAGCGCCACTGCGAGCTCGGCTTGAGCATGATAAAGGAGTCGGTGAGGCTGAGCGGCATGGGGTCCGTCGCCACTTCGGGGGTTCCGCTTCGTGAGAAGACCGTGGTGACTTCCGGCACTTCCAACACCTTCTTCTCATACTCCGTCACCAGCTTGACTGTCTGCTCGGCATCCACCGTGCGTACCCGCACTGGCTGGATCACCAGCGAGCCTTCGTCCAACTGAGGAATGAACTCTGAGCCCAGTCGCGTGAAGACAATCCCCGCCAAAACCAATAGCCCAACCGATCCGCCGATGATCCCCCAGCGCGCGCGCAGCGCAAACGCCAGCGCAGGCTCATACACCCGCGCAAAGAACTCCATGACGGGGTTGCGACCCTCGCGTGTGTTGCCCGAAAGCACCAAACTTGCCAAGGCTGGGATCAGCGTCAAAGTGAGTACCAGAGCGCCCAACAGCGCAAACACGACCGTGAATGCCATCGGTTTGAACATCTTCCCTTCCGTGCCTTCCAAGGCAAGGATGGGGAGGTAGACCACGGTAATAATCGTCACGGCAAAGGCCGTAGGCTTGGCAACCTCACGGGCCGATTCCCACACGGTATGCCGCACCTCTTGACGGGTCAAGATGGAACCTTTATGCTCCCGTGCTTCGGCGACCCGACGGACGGCGTTTTCGATAATCACGACCGCGCCATCCACAATCAGCCCAAAGTCGATGGCTCCCAGACTCATCAGGTTCCCTGAAATACCGAAGCGGTTCATTCCAATCACCGCAATCAGCATCGAGAGCGGAATGGCCAAAGCCACAATCAGTGCCCCGCGCAGGTTGCCCAAGAGGAGCAAAAGAATAACGATCACGAGAATGCCACCTTCGAGCAGGCTCTTTTGAACCGTCTTCAGCGTCTCCCCAACCAACTCCGAACGGTTGTACGTCGTCGTCAGCTTGACATCCTCGGGAAGCTGAGATCGAATCTCCTTGATCTTGGCATCGACGGCATCGGCCACGGTCCGACCGTTAGCGCCCTTCAGCATCATCACGATGCCAAGCATCGTTTCCTTGCCGTCCTTGGTGCTGATACCGGTCAGGACCGGAACACCCAGCTCGACGCTGGCAACATCCCGAATGAGTACCGGAACGCCGCTCTCAGACTTGACGACGACGCTTTCAATATCTTTCAAGGAAGTCGCCGCTCCTACGCTGCGAATGAGAACCCGCTCGCCGTTGCGTTCCAAAACGCCACCGCCTGCATTGCGGTTGTTCTTCTGCAGAGCTTCGACGACTTCATCGACCCCAATCCCAAGTGCCAGGAGTTTTTGAGGATCGACAACGACGTGATACTGCTTCACGCTCCCATCCGCAGCGTTCACTTCGGCAACGCCCTTAACCGTTCGGAGCTGTGGCGCGATAAACCAGTCTTGCAGGCTCCGAAGCTCCATGGGATTTCGACTTTCACTCTCGATCGCGTACATGTAAATGTCGCCCAATCCGGTCGAAACTGGCCCCATTTGAGGAGCCTCGATCCCTTCTGGGAGCGATTCCTTGACGCTGTTCAAGCGCTCATTGACCAAGTTACGGGCGAAGTAGATGTCGGTGCTGTCGGCAAAGGTGACGGTCACCTGAGACAGTCCGTATTGACTCAGGCTTCGAACCTCTTCCACCCCCGGCAAGCCCCCCATCGCCGTTTCGATGGGAAAGGTGATCAGCTTCTCTACCTCCTCTGGGCTCATCCCACCGGTCTCGGTGTTGATCGCGACCTGGTTTGTGGTGATATCCGGCACCGCATCCAGAGTCAGATTGCGCCACGAGAACGCGCCGTAAGCCACTACAAACAGCGTGGCTATCATGACAAGAAACCTCTGTGTGAGGCTGAAATGCAGAACGCGCTCGAGCATTAGTGTTCATGCCCCTTGAGCTCGCCCTTCTTCAGTTCGCTGGAAAGCACAAAGACGCCTTTGGTGGCGATCTGCTCCCCTTCCTTCAAACCAGAGACAATGGCGACAAACTCCCCGTCCTGCGAACCCAGCTCGACTTCCCTCTTCTCGAAGGCTCCGCCCTCTTTCACAAACACAAAGCTCTCGTCTCCTTCCGTCAAGATGGCAGTCTTGGGAATGCTGAGAACCCTCGACGAAACGCCTGTGCCAATGCGTACCTTGGCGAACATCTCCGGCTTAAGGGCACCGCCCGCGCCTGCGATCAGGCACTGAATAGGAATAGAGCGGGTCTTGCTGTCCACCCTTCCACCGATGGCCTGCACGATGCCAGAAAAGCTCTTCTCAGAAGCGATGCTCACAGTCACCAGCGCGCCTTTAAGGACTTTTCCAGCGTCTTGCTCAGGCACATTTGCTGTCACCCAAACCGCATCCAGATTCTCAACTTCAAGAATCGTCTGCGTACGGTCAACGGCCTGGCCTTGGGTGACAACCAAGTGCGTAACAATCCCTGAAATAGGTGCCACCAAGGACACTCTTCCGACCGAGGCCCCGCCGGGGCCGCTATTCGAACGATAGACGGCCTGAGCGTTGCTCACAGCCTTCCGTGCATTAACAACTGCGGCCTGTGCAGACCGCACCCGGATCTCCGCTTTTTCCTTCTCAATCTCCGACGAGCGCACTTCGGCCTCGACCGATTGGAGCTCTTTGGCATTCAGCAGCCCTTTGTCGGCGATCTCCTTCTCACGGTCATAGGTGCGCTTGGCAAGATCAACCCGTGCCTGTGCGCGTCCCATCCGAATCTCGTCTTGCTGAAGTTCCAGTCGAGCCGCCTCGAGATCCGACTTGGAGACAATGCCATCCCGATACAGATTCTCAATCCGTCGAAACTGCTCGGCATGGGAGGCTTGCTCTTTTTGCAGACTGAGCAGGTCGCTCTGAGCATCGTTCAGTTCGCTTAGAGCCTGCTGAACGGGGGCTTGGTTGAACGCGCCCGCCTTTGCCAACTCCTGCTGCCGTTTAAGGCTGATCTTTGCGGCAGAAAGCTTGGCTTTGGCGAGGCTTGCCTCCGCGATGGCCTGCTTATGGTCTGCCAGCGCGGCATCCAAAAGCTGCTGGGCATCGGCGATGCTGGACCAAGACTGCGCCAACTCGGGGGACTCGATCACCGCAAGCGTCTGTCCTTGCCGCACCTTGTCGCCAGGCATGACCTGGATGGAGACAATCCTTCCTGCAGCAGGCGGAGTAACGACCGCGCGGCCCTTCGTTGTACTATTCACCACGCCCGGAACCTCAAGTCCAGCCTGGATCGATTGCACGCCTACCGTCCCAACCTCAATCCCCGCGATCTTCATCGCCTCAGCGGAAAGCGTGACGTGGCCCTCTTCGTGACCCTCCTCCTCGTGTCCAGCTTCCTCGCCATGCCCATGACCGTCTTCTGGACCGTGCTCTGAAGAACCGCAACCCACGGCAAAGAGCACCGCCAAAGACACCAGAATCCACCACTTTCTCATCGCAAAGCCTCCATGAGGAATCCAGCTGCACGGTACTGCTGGATGATCGAAAGCGAAAGCCTCTCCCGGGCCTCCACCAATTCTTGCTCGACTTCGCGCAGCGCGCGCGTGGCTTCAAGCACGTCCACTTGGGTACCGAACCCCTCGCTATATCCGCGCTGAGACTTCTCAACCAAGTCCCTCGCTGAAGTCAGGATTTTCTCGTAGCTGTCCACTTGGGCCTTTGCCGCATAAATCTCAATCTGGACCGCCTTCAATTCCGAAGCTGCGCGCCTTTGTGCGTCTTCGAGCTGGGCTTTCGCCGCTGCGCCACGCTTCTTGGCCACATCCGACTCTGCCCTGGATTTGCCATGATCGAACACCGCCCAGATCATCTGGATTCGCGCCCCGTAATAGGCGCGAGATTCGTTCCAAGGGGACCGGCGAAGCTGGACCTCAAACTCAGGCTTTCCGTTAGCGCGAGCCAAATCCGATTCCGCCTGAGCAATTTCGGATTGAGCTCGAAGAGCGGCAAGATCGGGCCTATCGCTAGCTGCTGGTTCCGCAAGAGTCGGAAAGAGCTGTTCGTCTACAGCTGCAACCGACTCAATTCCCAGAACTGCGGCAAGTCGCTTCAACGCAGCGCTTTTCCCGGCAGCACGCAAGCTTGCGGCCTGGCGCGAACGCTCGAATTCAATGTTCGCGCGAATCAGTTGGACCTCAGCCACCTTCCCTTCTTCGAACCTTCTTTTAGTCGCCGACAGCAAACCTTCGGCGACCTTTAGCAACAGGTCAGCCGAATCGGCAAGGTCACTCGCTGCGACGGCCTGAACATAGGCTTCCAGCACTTCCGACTGCAAGGAAATAAGTTCGCTCCGATAGTTCGCTTCCGCAAGCTTAACGCTCGCCGCTCCAACTCTTCTTCCTGCGGAGACACGCCCGAAAAGATCGATGCCTTGACTGAGGAAGAGGTCGCCGTCAGTCGCGCCTGCTTCGGCAATCGACGAACCGCCAGCGCCAAAGATAGTGGGCAGATAGGCTCCGGAAGCTCGGGCCTGAGCGCGCGCTCGTTCAACGTCAAGCTTGAGTGCGCGAACGCTTGGTCTGTTCTGCACAGCCAGCTGCAGCGCGTCATTCGCACTAAGCCTGGATTGGGCATATCCAAGCGAGCCACATAGGGCAAGCAAAGCAATGATGGGTGTTTTCAAATTTCCTCCAGCGGGCCTGGGCCAAGGCGACGCACAGCGTCAAGCCATCGGCAGACGACTAAACCGTGGAGGAGGTGGGAGGACCGCGTGCAACGACGCGATCTGGTGGACCGTGAATGGGCGATGCTTCGGCAAAGCTCACCCGTTGCCGAACGGCTGGCTCAATGGGCAGCTCTATGCGAATCTCCTCGCTGATGAAGAGATCAAACGAGATCGCTAGCGCTTTGTAAACCGCAGGCTGAGACTGATGCTTATCGTTGCAGGCGACAGCTTCGCAACAATCGTGGCAATCGCCGTGGGATGCGGCAATCGATGCAGAGCTTTCCTCATGAGAAGCCTTGCAGACGGCTTCAAGCGCCACGCAGTCTGCACACCGGGAGCCATCTGCGCGCACAAAGGTGTCCTGGCAAGGATGAAGCTTGCCAAGCATCAGTGCGAACAGTATCAGGCACGAGAAAATCCGGCGCAACAGGGACATTATAGCGACCCTGCCTTTCTGGTGATGCAGGAACATGGCATGTGCAAGAAACGACGAGAAAGCGAATAGGACCTGTGTGCAACCCGTTAACAGGCAGCGATGTATTCCTTGTACGGAAGGCCGCAAGGAACCGCCGACTGAGAGCAACGACGCGATGAGTGGTTCCGAGCCGCCACGATCTATATGCGTTTAGCACAATCAGTAGCACCGGACGACATGCTCCGGTTTTGGTGGGTTCTCATTCCCATCCTCTGCGTCATCTTCTTCAAACCGATTCTTAGACTCTTCCTGGGAATGGTCATCGTTCCCGAAGACAAGATCGGTCTCGTCACAAAGAAGTTCGTCTTGCTCGGCTCACATAAGGAGCTCCCCGATGGTCGTATTCTCGCCACTAAAGGCGAGGCTGGCATCCAAGCCCGTGCCCTTCCTCCTGGACTCTATTGGATGATGTGGCCTTGGCAATACTCGGTCACCATGCAGCCGTTCACGGTCATCCCCGAAGGCAAGGTCGGTCTTGTCCTTTCCAACGACGGGCATGAACTCCCGACCGGACATATCTTGGGCCGAGCCGTCGAATGCGACCATTTCCAAGATGCGGTGATGTTCTTGGATCGCGGAGGTCAGAAAGGTCGTCAAACTCGCCTGCTCACCGCAGGTACATACCGTATTAACACGCTCGCCTTCAGCGTCGCGCTGGTGGATATCACGATCATCAAGGAGAATATGGTCGGCATCGTGACAGCGCTGGACGGTCAGCCGATCAAGCGTGGACAAATCGCTGGCGATCACATCGAAGGCCATAACAACTTCCAGGACGTGGATACGTTCCTTCATGCAGGCGGCAACCGAGGTCTCCAGCCGCAGGTCATGCTGGCGGGCAGCTACTTCATCAACCCTTGGGCGTTTCAGATTGAAGAAATCCCGATGACCGACGTTCCTATCGGGCATGTGGGTGTGGTCATCTCTTATGTCGGTGAAGATGGCAAAGACCTTACTGGCGAGCAGTTCAAGCACGGCAACATCGTCGAAAAGGGTTATCGCGGCGTGTGGCTGGAACCGCTCGGTCCAGGCAAATACCCCGTCAACACCTATACGATGAAGGTTGAGCTTGTACCAACGACGAATCTCGTCCTCAACTGGGCAAGCGCTCGCAGCGAGGCTCACGCCCTCGACAAGAACCTCTGCACCATCACAGTCCGCAGCAAGGACGGCTTCCCGTTCAACCTCGACGTATCGCAGATCATTCACATCCCGGCAACCGAAGCTCCGAAGGTCATCGCACGATTCGGCAGCATGAACAACCTGGTCTCGCAGGTTCTTGAGCCGACCATCGGCAACTACTTCCGAAACAGCGCGCAGGACAGCGATGTCATCAGCTTCCTCAGCACCCGAAAGGAGCGTCAGGCCGCCGCAAAGGAGCACATTAAAGAGGTGCTCGATGAGTACAACGTCAACGCGGTGGACACCCTCATCGGCGACATCGTCCCGCCAGAGGCCCTTATGAAGACCCTGACCGACCGCAAGATCGCTCAGGAAGAGGAGAAGACTTACGAGACTCAGCGCATGGCTCAAGAAAAGCGTCAGGGTGTTGAGAAAGAAACCGCTATCGCTGATATGCAGCGCGAGATCGTCAAGGCACAGCAGAGCGTCGAAATCTCGCAGCGCACAGCGGATGCGACGGTCAAGAAGGCCGAAGGCGACGCTGAAAGTCTGAAGCTCCAAGTCCATGCCGAAGCAGAGGCCACCAAGATGCGCGCCAACGCCGAGGCGGAAGCGACCAAGGCGAAGGGTGCCGCCCAAGCCGAGTTCACGAAGATGAATGCCGTTGCGGACGCTGAGCGAATCGCCAAAACCGGTCTTGCCGAAGCTGAGAAGATCATGGCGGTCGGAAAGTCTACGGCGGAAGCCTACGAGCTTCAGGTCAAGGCGATGGGCGAAGACAACTTCACCCGGTTCAAGATCACGGAAGAGATCGCCAAGGGCAAGATCAAGATCATCCCCGATCTCATCGTCAGCGGTGGCGAATCGAGCGAAGGCAGCCTAAGCGGTCTGATGGGCATGCAGCTGCTGCAGATGCTTCAGGCACGGGGAGAAAAGGAAGCCGAGCCTGTGGCGAAGGCGTAACCATAAGCCATCGTGTGACATACTTCGCGCCTCCAGACTGTGTCTGGAGGCGCATTGCTATGAACCTTCCTCAATAGACGGCTCTTGGATCACTGTCGCCTCCTCCCCACCGACTGGGGTGATACCTTCCCGGCGAGCCAAGAGCATAAAGATCAGTCCTGCAAGCGCATCGTAAACGGCATGCGTCGCCATAGCTGTATACAGATCGCCCGTCCATACGACGATGCCATGAAACGCAATCCCCATCAAGCCTACGATCAGCATCGATCGCAATCCTTGATAGGCATGAACGACGGTGAACGCAAGGACACAGATAGCAACCGCAACCCACCAATGCCCAACCAAAGCCAAACACAGCTGCAGCAGAACGCCGCGATAAAGGATCTCTTCGGAAATTCCAGCGCCGAAAGAGACCAGACACCAGGGAATCATCTCCGTGCCTTTTTGCGGCATTCGCCAGAACGTCTTCTGCTTCTCTTCCAACGACCGCGTTCGCCAGCGAATTGGAATCGAAGCCACAGCCGGAATCAAGAACGCGAAGAATGAAACGGCGCTTGAAGTCTCAAACTTCGGTGCTGGGAACAGCCTGATGTGCTCTACGAATGCGACCCCAATACCAAGGGCGATCATCATGGCCTGAAAGAACAGGGTGGATTGGACAAGCTGTGCGCGGGTTGGCTTCTTTCCTGGCTTCTTCAGCATCTGTGCCGACCGGATGCTCGCATACGGCAGGTAAACGGTCATAAAGAGCAAGAAGAGCCAGCCCGATACCGTCATAGCGCGATTCTACCGAGGCTCTGCTGAAGTACCATTGTCGGAGCATATCCGCTAAGGACCGCCATGACAAAAGGAAGGCTCGAAGCATTCAGCGATGCCGTCATCGCCATCATCATGACCATCATGGTTCTGGAGTTGCGCCCTCCACATACCGGGGACCTGAAAGGACTGCACGAGGTTTGGCCCGGCTTCCTATGCTTTGCGCTCAGTTTCGTCTTCATTGCGATCTACTGGAATAACCATCACCACATGCTTCACGCAGTCAAGCACATTCGTGGCGGTGTCCTTTGGGCAAACATGCACCTTCTGTTCTGGCTTTCATTGATCCCGTTCGTAACAGCCTGGATGGCAGAGCACTTTGAGCGCGGGCCCGTGGCAGCGTATGGAGCAGTGCTTCTTCTCTGCGCTATTTCCTACACCATCCTCACCCGAACGCTCATCAGGGCCAACGGACACGACTCAGAGTTTGCACAGGGTCTGGGAAGCGACTTTAAGGGGAAGGTCTCTCTGGTGATCTACGCGGTTGCGGTGGCTCTTGCGTGGCTCTTGCCAATCGCGTCCTGTGCCTTGTATGTGCTGGTTGCTCTCATGTGGCTCGTGCCGGATAAGCGGTTTGAGCATAAGGAAGAGCATTAGACTGGAAGACCCTTGGCAGCCGCAGAGTCCGGGGAAACAAGCGCATTCAGCCCGCCTTTTTCAATCCCAAGCTCAGCGTGCTTGGCCTCAAAGGAGTCTCCGTCCAGCACAAAGCTCCCTTTTCTTCCCAGGGCGATTTTCGCCTTTGAAACTTCGGTGCTCCATACCGTGGGCAGTTCCGTATGTCGCCCTGTCAGCAGCCCGAGCCCGTAGCGGAAGAGACTCGCGCGGTCCCCTTTCTTGACCACATAGATCGAAAGCCTCCCATCGCAGATCGACGCCGATTCCGTAACGTTGAACGGTCCCCCGTGTTGCTGTGAACTGGCGGCAACAAACTGCACCGCGCGCTCGACGATCGTCTCTTGCTCCGTTTCAACGCGGATGGAAAACGACTTTGCAAACCTCACGGCCCGAAACAGCGCGGGAACATACACCAAACGCCCGAATCGCCCTTTCGGAGCCTGGGAGATGGCCTGCATGATCTTGGAAGTGATTCCAATCGTGGCGATGTTGACAAACGGTTCTCCATTGAAGATGCCAACATCAATCTTTGCGGGAACAGCCTGTGAATCGAAAAATTCCATCGCCTGGTCGACCGGTATTGGGATGCCAAGCTCATGCGCTAAAGCATTCCCGGTCCCCAAAGGCAAAATCCCTAAACGAATCTCACTCCCAAGAAGCAGCTTGGTCACCTGGCGGATCGTCCCGTCACCTCCGCCGACAATGAGGTTGTCGACGCGTTGTCTTTTTGCCCGATCAACGGCATGCTCGAACGCTTTCAAGTCTTCACAAAGCGAAATCTCAGCCGCTTTGCCAGCCCAACGCTCCCGCACTGTGTCAGCAAGCTGGTCACCGCTGCGAGCGTGAGCATTCAGCACGACGGAGAAGGTTCCGATCATAGCGTCTGTATTGAAGATGAGCCCATAGCCTGCAGCCTAAGGAAGATGAGACTCTAGGAACCATAGCTGGACTTCTAATGACCGACTGACCTGCGTCAAGAGGTCCGCCGTGATCGCATCTCCAGCCTCGTCCACTTTGTCAATCGAGTCATGCGCCTGCTTGATCACCAAACTCATCGAGTTGCAAACAGCAGCAAGGGCCTGCTTGCGATCAAGCACACCCTCCGGAAATGTCTTCAAGACGCTGTCTTTGGCTACTGTCGCCGTCGACGCGGAGACGGGCGTTCCCAGCTGGCGAATACGCTCGGCTGCCAGATCAATCCCTTCCAGCACTGTTGCGGCGACTTCGTCCAAAAGACGGTGCACGGCAATGAAATCCGGGTCTCGTAAATTCCAGTGAGCAAGCTTGATATGATTATGAAGATCGATAGAATTAATCAAGAACGGCTGTAGCTCTGCAACGCTTGCGCCTTTAGATTTCTTTGGCAAGGGGTTAAACGAATCTTTAGTCATTTTTACACTTTCTCGATCAATCGACAATTTCAGCCGTATAGAGCTGTATGTTACATTACGCCGTCGTCTTCCTTGTCATTGCGATTATCGCGGCGATTCTTGGGTTCGGGACTATTGCCGGAACCGCCGCCTCCATCGCCAAGATTCTGTTTTTCGTCTTCTTGATTATGGCTGTAATATCTTTTTTAACAAAGAAGAAAGCCACATAGTATTGGGTTACTCCATATCACATTTCATACAGTGATCGCACTTTGTGCCAAGATAGCCCTGTGATGGATTCCCAACTGCATATCATGCGCCGACTTTGCATGGCCCTGCCAGAAGTCACGGAGCGCCAAAGCCATGGTGTACCGTGTTGGTTCGTCGGAAAGGGGAAACAGTTCGCCGCCTTTGTAGGGGAGCATCACGGGGCTCGGTTTGCGTTCTGGTGCGCCGCCCCAATGGGCGTGCAAGAAGCCCTGGTCACGTCTGAGCCGGAGAAGTTCTTCCGACCACCCTATGTGGGGCATCGCGGATGGCTGGGCGTCTATCTCGATGTTGAGGTGGATTGGGAAGAGATCGGCGGGATCATTGAAGAGGCGTACCGGACAATCGCTCCACCAAAACTGGTTGCTCTCTTGCCCTACAATCAGGGATAAACCTTCTTACCTTCGGCGAGCATTTTCACAAACTCCTCGATCTTCCTCGCCCGTGTTTCTGCCTTCTTGACGTTATGAATCCGAAACAGGATCGCATACCGATTGACGCTGTTCAGCGTCGCAAAGAACTCTTTCGCGGCTGGATTCCCATCAAGCGCTGCCTGCAGATCGTCGGGCATCTCCATCTTGCTCTGGGATTCGTACGCCGCATCCCACCGACCATCCGCCTTGGCTCGCTCCACTTCGGCAAGACCTGGGGACTGCATCTTCCCTTCTTGAATCAGTCGCTCAATCTTCTCGCAGTTGATCTTCGACCAAAGGCTTCGTTTGCCCCTTGGGGTGAATTTTTGAAGCCAGAAATCCGCATCCAGCCCCTTCTTCTGACCGTCGATCCACCCATAGCAAAGCGCCACGTCAAGGGCCGTTTCATAAGAGATTGAGGTATGCGCAGACCCCTTCTTGGCAAGCTTCATCCACACTCCACCCTCACTCTGCCCCTCACTTTCGATCCATGAAATCCAGTCCATCTCGGTTTTGAACAGGAGCGTTGGATACTGTGGAGGGCTCGGCATATCACCCTCAAAAGAAGATGCGCTGGACGGTCCAGAAGATCGCCATAACGGCGATGAGCACCGACGCCGGCATCGTCACATATTTGCGATACTTTTCGTGAGCGCGGAACCACCCCACCAGCAGCATTGCCCCCGCAACCACGCTCAGCTGTCCAAACTCAACTCCCAGGTTGAAGCCAAGCAAGGCCGTCAGGTAGTCGCTTCGGGGCAGCTCAAGGTCTTGCAGAATTCCCGCAAACCCCAAGCCATGCACCAAGCCAAACCCAAACACCACATACGGACGCCAAGGTTTCATCTCGGTGGTAAAGAGATTCTCAATCGCGACGAAGGCGATGCTCAGGGCAATCAGAGGCTCGACAATGCTTGCCGGAAGCTGAAAGACCCCAAAAAGCGACAACGCCAGCGTAAGCGAGTGGGCAACCGTGAAGGCCGTAATCTGCTTGATGAGATCCTTGGTGCGCTTGCTGAGCAAGAACAGTCCAAGCACAAATAGGATGTGATCCAAACCTTGGGGGAGGATGTGGGCAAAGCCTAGCTTGATGTACGTCCAAAACGACTTGTACCAGGGGATGTGCGTGATGCCCATGGCTGCACTCCCGTCTTGCGCTTCGGTCGAAGGTTGGGCTACGGCTGTAGCATCGGATGGTTCATCGGGCTTGCCGGCTTTCTCAGGAACAACTTTTTCCTCTGACTTGCCATCATTTGACTTCTCGGGCTCAACCTTCTCTTCAGACTTTTCCGTCGGTTTGGCGTCCTTGGTTTCTTCAGGCTTCGTGTCAAGCTGATGATTGCCGGAACGCTGAAGATCGGACACTCGCATCGCCTTTGCCAGTGCATCAACTTCCTTTTGAGAAGGAATGCGCAGGGCCGTGCTGGCGTTGCCCGGTTCCACAGGCTCTGTCACCGGCTCGGTATAAGGGATTTCGGAAGAGAGAATCACCGTCCCCAGCTCTTCTGGGAATCGCATCGAAACGGTCTTTGCTCCCGCGGGCAGCTTAACCGAAACACTGATCGACATCATCAGAGGCAAAGGCTGCTCGGCTTTGGCAGCAGCGAGCTGCAGAACATCATCGGCAGTTGGAAAACTGATCGCCCCAATGCTGACCGGATGCCCGTCTCCCATGATCGACAACGAGCGCTGCATCCTCGCCTTTCCGTCAGCAAGGCTTTCCTGAAGATTCTCCTTGCTGCCATGAATCAGTGCCAGCATCGGCCCGTCTGCCACCTCAGCAGGCGTCATTTCCAGAATGTAGGCCAGCATGTCGAACCGCAGTTTGAGCGTGATCGATCTATCTGGCTGAATCTTGGCAAGTCCAGAACAGACGTTTGCCGGGTGCCACCCGGCAAACGTCTGGCTCGGCAGAGCGCAAAGCCCAAGCACCATCCAAACGATGAGCGATCTGCGCAGTCTGCCGAAGAGTCTCATTACTTGCCTTTGCCTGCTTCCCACAGCCGCTTGATCGCGGCAGGAGTCAGGTCTTGATCCCACACGGTCAGGTCACGAACCTCACCGTTGAACCGTCGCTGACGCTCCCAAGCATCCAGCGGCATCACACGGACCTGCGGCTGATCGTCGGACAACTCCACCTTGTTCTCAGCAATCAGCTCGCCGTTCTTGTAAAGCCGCATGGTTGCGCCGTCGTAGGTGGCGGTCAGCATCTGCCACTTGCCAAGGTCCAGCGGAACCGAGGTCATCGTGTCCTTGTTCGCCGCCCAGAAGTTCAGCCCGCGCGCAAACTTGGTGAAGTAGCGACCGGTGCCGGTTCGACCATCAGCGGCGCGGCCAAAGCCCGCAATCAGTGTGCGGTCTTCAGGCTGCTTGTCTGTCTTGCAGAAGAAGTTCAACGTCCAGGCATCTTTCGCCTTCACTGGCAGGTTCTCAACCGGGAAGACTTTGGTAGTGTTCGGTTCCAGCGCCGGGCTGGTAAACACGGCACCCCGCTCAACAACGGTCGCACGCGCTCCCGAAGTGCGGTTGCCCGCACTGGAAAGATCTTGCACGCCGCTTACGCTGATTGTTTCTGTCTGGCCAGTTGGCAGAGGGTTATTCAGTGTCAGTTCGACGGTTTTCTGATCAGCGCTAAGCTTGGCGGAAACCACTATGGTATCCGAGCTGAACGAATAGTTGCTGGCGTCCTCCGCAGAAGCCTTGGTCACACGCTCGGAGAAGACCACGCGTGCCATACCCAGAATCTTGGGCGAAGATGCCGCCGCAATTTTCGGGGCTGTGGTATCGCGAATGTCGAACTTGCCAGAGACAACAACCGCCGCCTTGCCATCCGGACCCACTTCAGCAACAGTCAGCTTCGTCGGGTTGTTCAGCATGATCGCGCCGTTGTACGCCGGGGAGGACAGCGTGGGAACGCTACCGTCCAAGGTGTAGCGCAGGCCACCCTTTCGCCAATACAGCGGGTGCTCTACTCTCACCGACGTTTCATCGCTGAATGTGCCATTTGCCGGAACGATCTTCGGAGCCGAGCCCTTCAGGTGGTCTTCCAGCATGTCGTACAGAGGCTTGGAAGCCTTCACGCTATCGTGTCCATTCTTAGCCACCGAAACCGCAAAGACTTTGACTCGCGAATCCTTCGGCAGCGTGATGCTGGTCGCACCCTTCGGAATGTCGAAGCTGTACTTGTACAGATAGGTGTACTCGTAGTGCTCGTTGCCTTTGCTCGGGTGATGGCTGTGCGAGGCGTACCAGGCGACTTCGCTGTTCTTGACATAGCCGGGCACAAGTCCGCCCATCTCGCCATAGTTGGTGTAGTCCGGTCCAACATCGCCGACCCAAAGGCGGTTATCCCAGAGGCCGATAAAGCCATCCCAAGCCTGGACTGTCGCCGAGGACTGCTTGTCACCGACGCGGAACGCTGCCTTCACATCGCCTTCCGACGATGACGCCAGCAGATAGACCTTGGAATAGCCGGCTGGCAGGGCAATCTTCTGTCCATTCGCTGCGACGGCATTCTTTGCGCCGTTCTTCGTGGAACCAAGCTTAAAGCCGATGCCCCCGACGGTTAGCGTTGAAGGAAGCTGCTCAGCGGCATAGGTTCGACCAGCCTTATCGAACGCACCGTCTTTGCGGTTGGCGTCCGTCGAAGCGGCATCCACATCGTAAGCAAGCGCGACTGGCTTGCTGGTCGTGGCCACGGCCTTGGTGGGCGAGTTGCCCAGCTTGATGGCAAAGCTCTTGTAGGCATAGCCAGAAATATCAGTTGTCAGAGTTCCGTTGTTGACGGAAGCCTTGCCGAGTGGCCTTTCCTGACCGTCCACTTCCTGCGCCGAAACAATTGGGCTAGCTCCAGTAATGCGCACACCCTTTGCACCGTTTCCAGTCAGCTCTCGAAGGCGAACGATGATATCGCCGTTGTCTTCTGCCTTCTTGATCGCCATGATCTCAACCTGTCGGTTGCTGCACTGCATCAGAGAGAAGGCCTTGCCGAGCTTGCCCGCGTGGGAAGGAACGTTGAATGCCCGCAGAGGCTGATTCAGGCGTCGGGCCTCCCAGCTCACATCGCCCTTGCGCCAGTCTCCAGCGTGGGGAGCGATGCCAAAGGTGATTTCGTGCTTTCCGATATCCTGAGTGCCCTGGTCGGCATATCCGCCCCGAGTGCCCGGTGTATAGATCATCGTCAGCTGGATCGTGCTGTCGTTGGGCTTGTCCGAACCATACTTGCTGTCGTTCAGAATGGCGACGCCATAGCTGCCGTCTGGCTTGGTCAGGTCAAACCACTGGTGCTGCGGCACTTCATACTTCTTCGGATTGTTGTTGCCGCGCTTGATCGTGCCCAACTGAAGCTCGTAAGTGGCTTCCGGGTTGGCTGTTGCCAGCGGGAACGAAGCCTTCAGCGCCACTTCCTTGGTCTGCCAGTCGATCTTGTTGACAACCTCAATACGATTGCCCGCGCCACCGTTTGCCAGCCGAACGAGCTGGACAAACTTGGAACCCTGCGATTCTCTTGTGATCTCCACAGTGGTCCGAACAGGACCACTCTCGACCACACGCACCTGAGCCGCGCCTGTCACATAGCCGATCGGCGGCTTGTTGGCGTCCGCCCAGTCCATATTCCATGCGGGCCATGCCGACGGATTGTGGTGCTGGAACGCCAGTCGAACCGGAGACTTCAAAGCTTCTCGCCTGTTGGCCTTGTCGTAGATCGAGCTGATGTCACCGCCCTTGTTGATCGTGACCTTGAATCGCGTATTCTCCAGCACGTTCGCCGCAGATGAGCTCTTGCTTGTGAAGGTCGGACGCACCTGCCGCACATCAAATGCAGCGAAGCCGTTTGCCGGGACCTTGGCGAGAATCAGAAGGTGCTCGCCCTTCTCGTCAAAGCCTATCGACTGCGTGGGCACCGGCTTGCCGTCCGGCCCAAAAGCCTGCAACCCATGACGGGCCTGAGCCCCCGGAAGCACAACTTCCACAACATCCTCACGCTCAATGGAAAGCGGGTTGTAGACCACGATCGAGCGGCCCTGCGCTCGAGTATCCATCACCGACGTGACCGCACCCACGGCGTCCTGAGCCACCGCCGCAAACTTGTTCTGCGCAAGCAGGAAGTCGTTCCAGCAGAACTCATAAGCTTTGGGGATGCTCGTGCCCGGAAGCATGTCGTGCATCTGCGAGCCCAGCACCAAATCCCAAGCCGAGTACAGACGGTCGGAAGGATAGGCGGCTCCACCCAGCCACATCGCGGTCACTGAAGCGCGCTCCGCCGCATCTGCCAGCAGCTCACTCTTTCGATTCCAGCGCTTCATATATGCCTGAGAAGTAATCGAGCCTGCGCTGTGCTCGGTGAGCAACAGCTCTCCCTTATAGCGTGGAAGCTTATCGATCTGCCCCTTGGTCAATGAAAGGAACATCTCATCGGCGCGTGAGGAAACCACAGTGATCGGGCCCTTGCCGTTAATGCTCTTCTCGACCCACTCAGCCGCGCTGGCATGGGGAGCGCCACCCTTATCGCCGGTGCCGTAATAGTGGTAGTCCACATACGCGCCCGACTGCTTGCCGGTGTTCTGGATACGCGCCAGCCAACTCGTGTTGACGCTCAAATCTTCGGTGATATCGGCAGCATAAGAGCCGGGATCAAGCGCCGCAACAATGGTCTTTCCATCAGGACCTTCCCAGTTGCCGACTTTGAACGGAATACCCACCGGAGAACCCCAAGTCAGCTTCTGTGTTGAAAAGCCCTTCACGCCGCAGTAAGTCAAGATGGACGGCAATGCGTAGGGGAATCCAAAGCAGTCCGGAAGCATGAACTCGTGGCTGTAGACACCTAGCTCCCGCTGGAAATAGCGGTTGCCATAAAGGACGTGGCGCACCAGAGATTCGCCAGAAGGAACGTTTGCGTCGCCTTCATCCACTGAGGAGCCGCACGGGAACCATCGTCCCGCCTTTACATACTCCTTCATCTTGGCAAAAGCCTCGGGATAGTACTCCTCCATCATCTCGTAGCGGCGCGATCCGCTGAAGTTGAACACATAGTTCGGATACTTCTCGATGAGGGCAAAGTTATCGAAGAGGGTGTTGGCGATATATTCTCGAATCACCTGGGGATACGCCCATCGCCACTGGGTGTCGAGGTGAGCGTAAGGCACCACATAAAGGGTGTTGCCCTTGCTGAGGTCCCTGGTCTGAGGCTTGTTGTTCTTGGCCGCAGCCTTGGGGTTCTTGGTGCCGTTTGTGCTCTTGGCGTTCTTGGTGCCGTTGGCTCCCGAAGCGGAAGCATTCGGCGCGGCGGCAACAGCGAGAAAGACGGCAGCCAGTGCGGCAGTCCGCAGAGAGGCAATGCTCATAGAATGGGGTCGATGGATAGACATTGTTTCTGGTGCTCTCCGCCAAGCCGCACCCATCGTCTCACAGAACGAGCGGAAGCTTGGTGTGTGTCGCGTGGAAGCCGACGTCCGAATGAGTTTTGCCGGAAACACCGTGAGGGTCGGCACGAAACCCGTTCGGAGAAATCTTCTCCACACAGTTTGCGCTCGCCGCTAAGAAGTCGCGCCGTTGCAGCTTTGGTTGGCTGAGCGTTGTGGAAAGTTACCTGATTTTGGTCTTCCTTTAGACGCTCGCTTGCAGTTACTTGACTGGTTTTGCCTCACCCGCAAGCATGCTGTCCACAGCGGCAACAGCCGTTGCCAGCCTTTGTTCGTGCGTGCCTTCAAGAAGCAGGAATGGACGCCCAGCGTCGGCAAGCCGCTCGACAAAGCGACCATGCATCCAGTGCCGAATGTGCTCGCCGTCTCGAAACCCGTCCTGCTCGAAAGGGATTTCATCTCCAGTCAAGAAAGTGAGCCCATAAACCCTTCCTGCCGAAACGGATTCCACAGCTTCCGACCGCTTGCCCATATAGCGCTCAAACCACACCGAGGTCGCAAAGGCGTCTGTGTCGCAAAAAAGAACCTTGTTCGCCGACAGTGCCGCCAAATCTTCACGCCTCGCCTGCTCCGCGGCGATGTGCACGAACTCACCTTCAGTCCACTGGGCTTCCTCACCCCGCTGCATCTTCTCAATCCAGTATTCGCGCCCATATTCCGGCACCCATTCGGTTTGATAGTGCCGCGCCAACGCTTCAGCCATCGTTGTGGTGCCTGTTGATTCCGCACCCAAGACACAAACGCGCTTTACAAAATACGCTCGAACGCACGGCTCCAGGAAACTCAGATTCTCCAGCGCGGCGGACCGGATAAGCGTGCCTGAACACGGGACAGCAATCCGTTCGCGGTCCACCAAAACATGATCACACCCTAAAAAGCCTGCATACGGTTCCCCATAGTCTTCCGACGTGAACACCACATCAGGGCTCTTTCCAAGAACGCGCTTGGTATTCTCAGCCCAAAGGCAGGAGTCATCGTCGTCGATCTCATCGTGGATAAGGACCACTTCGCAGCTGGGGTGAATCTCACGCATCCAGGCCGCTCGGAGTTCTCCCGGAATGCCGTACTCCGGCTTGTCGCAGATCATGATCGTCAGCCTATCCACGCGCGAGCGTGCTGTATCGATCAGGTGTTTATGTCCGCGATGGGGCGGGAGAAACTTCCCGATCACCAGCCCGTGCGACCATCTACGCAACAGCCCTCTCCATGATCGCAGCCTGCTTGGATTTCGACCATTGCAGCAATCCTGCAACGCACAGCCCGATGAAGAGTGCATACAGCACGGAGGTGAGATGAAGGTTGCGTGTCCAATACAGATAGATGTAGACCACATCCACGGAAATCCACACGTACCAACTTTCGATGTACTTCTTCGTTAGCAAGAACTGGGCGCAGAGGCTCATCACAGTCGTCAGCGCATCCAGAAATGGCGCTGAGTCTTTGACCGAAACGAGATAGTAATAGGCTCCGGTTGTTGCCAGCGAAGCAATCACTGCCATCACCAGCCAAGTCATCGCTGGAGTATGCGATACCTTCAGCTCAGTACGGTTCTCTCCACCTTTCAGCCACCAGTACCACCCCAGAAAGCCAAGCACGATGTAGATCCCTTGCAGAGTCATGTCGGCAAAGAGACGGTCCTTAGCAAACACCACAAGATAAAAGGCGCAGTTGATGTTGCCTATTGGCCAGTTCCAGATACTCTCTTCGACCGTCAGCCATACACACCAAGCCCCTGTGATGAAACCAAGGGTTTCCAGAAGGCTAGGGGCCTTAAAGCTGGGAGATGGCGACCAGCCCTTAAGGGAGATCGCAAGGAGTGCGATGGAAAGAGTTGTCAGCGCACCGATGAGGAGTAGCCGCTTCACCTTATGTGAAGAATACACCCATCGCCTTCAGCGCCCAGAGCCCTTTTCCGGGGAGGTTCCAGATATGCTTGTGAACAGCCATGCTTCTTGCCGTCGCATCCTTGCTTATCCAGACCCAACTTATAACGCTCGACCGAGCACATTCGCATAACGACTACACCCGAGCACGCCCGCTGATGGATGCGCTGGACAGCGGGTTTTCCAGCGTTGAAGCGGACATCTTTCTAGTAGATGGCAAGCTGCTGGTGGGGCACGATGCCAAAGACCTCAATCCAGAAAGAAACCTCATCGCCATGTATCTGAAGCCGTTAGAGGACCGGCTGAAGGCAAACGATGGCTGGGTCTATGCCAAATCGCCAAGAACATTCTGGGTGTTGGTAGATATCAAGACGGACGGGGTTGCAGTCTACGAAGCGTTTAAGCGTGAGCTCGACAAGCATCCATTGCTAAAGTACAACCCCCAAAAGCCTGCCATTCGTTTTGTGATCAGTGGGGATCGACCCATCGAGCAGATCGTCAAAGACACTGGACGCATCGCCGCCCTCGATGGGCGATGGGCAGACTTGGAAAAGGGCTACTCGAAGGAGCTGATGCCTTGGGTCAGCGAGGCCTGGACCAGCCATTTCGCCTGGCAAGGGGGCAACGAATTCCCCGCCGAGATGGCCACCAAGCTGGACGGCATGGTCAAAAAGGTACACGACCAGGGACGCAAACTCCGCTTTTGGGGAGCCCTTGATCTAAAGCCAGTATGGGAAGCCCAATGGAAGGCTGGCGTTGATTGGATCAACACAGACCAGCCCAAGGTCTTGCGCGAGTGGATGCTGGAGAAGATGAAACCTGGCCGCCAGTCCGCCCCCATGACGCGATTCAAAGACCGCACCGCCGACTTTGGCCTTCAAATCGCAGGCGATGGCGCTTGCTGGGTAGACGTCGACAACGACGGCTGGTCCGATCTGTGTGCAGGCGGGAATGTCTGGAAAAACGAAAAGGGCAAAGGCTTCACCAAGCTCGCCTCACTTGGTGCATGCGTCGCCGCCGATTTCGACAACGACGGCTTCACCGATTTCTTCTCATGGTCGCAGATGAAGCTGTTCCGCAATGAAAAGGGACAAGCATTCACTCCCTTTGCTCTGCCAGAACTCCCAGCTACCATCTCCCGGGGAGCCTGTTGGGGAGACTTCAACGGCGACGGCTTCGTGGATATCTACATCGGAGGCTATGAGGATTGGGAAAAGCAGATCACGTACCCGAGTCTGATTCTGATGAATCAAGCTGGCAAGAGCTTTTCTCTTGCACGAAGCGAAGCTAAATATCGGTCGCGTGGCATCACCGCTTGCGATTTCGATATGGACGGTGATCTCGATGTGTATTCTTCAAACTATCGTCTCCAACCCAACAACCTTTGGCTGAACGACGGCAAAGGCGTTTTCAAAGACATCGCTCCCGACTACAATGCAGTCGCTACTTCCGCAGGATTTGAGGGCGGACACTCCATCGGTGCGTGCTGGGGAGACTTTGACGGCGACGGTCTGATCGACCTCTTCGCTGGAAACTTCGCGCACGTGGACAGCCGGGGAGACCAGCCAAAATCGCGATTCCTTAAGAACCTTGGCGCTAAGGGACTTTACAAGTTTGAAGACAAAGGAACCTGCGGAGTGTTCTACCAAGAATCCTACGCCAGTCCATCTGCCGCCGACTTCGACAACGACGGCGACCTGGACCTTTATTTCACCACCGTCTACGCAACAGCCTCCTTTGGCAAGAAGAACTTCCCTGTGCTCTTCAGAAACGATGGCGCGTTCGAATTCAACGATGCCACTGCACCCGCCGAGCTCTCAGAACTTGGCCCAACCTATCAGGGCGCGTGGGCAGACTTTGACCACGATGGCGATCTCGACCTGGTCACAGCGGGGAAGCTCTTTGAGAATCAGGGCACAGCCGGCAATTGGCTGGAAATCCGTCTGAAGGGCGACGGCAAAAAAGTCAATCGATCAGCAGTCGGCGCCCAGGCAATCATCAAGCTGAAGGGAAAGACACTGATCCGACAGGTCGAAGCCGGCACCGGCGAAGGCAACCAAAATGATCTTGTCCTTCACTTCGGACTTGGCGCACAAACGGAGCGAGTAGAGGTCGAAATCCACTGGCCCGGCGGCAAGCAAAAATCCTTCCGCCGAGTCTTTCCAAATTCAATCGTCGATATTGAACTGAAATAGCCCTTTGCAAAGCAAAAGGCCGCGGTACCTTCCCCAATAAGGCCGCGGCCGATTTGCGTTTAGGAGTGAGAGTAAAAAGCTTTCTCAGAACTGGTTAGCCAATCGGATAGTAAGACTTGACACCCAGAGTCTCAACGAGAACCCATTGAGCAGGATTCGGCTGAGAGGCAACAAACATCGAACATGCCTCAAGCGGGCTTTCTGATTCTCCCTGATAGACGATAGTGATCCCTGCCTCAATGCCTTCCAACGGTGCAAATGTGACCGGAGTGGTCGGGCCTGCGCTAATTCGTGCCGAATCTGCTTCTAATCCTGGCCTGGGTGTCACCCAAGTTACGGATCGGGGACGTCGATCAAGAAGGCGATTCATGAGAGAAAGATCGCACGAAAGCACGGCAAGCGCTTCAAACAGCTTCGCGGTTCTCACAGGCTGAGGGTCGTCGGCATTCACAATCTTTAGGTGCCCATAGAGCAAGCCTTCAGATTGGACTCCGATGATAGAGACATCTTCATCTCCCCATGCATCCCAGATGGCCAGATTTGGAGTTGGGCTCGGTGCACCGACGGGAATTCGTACGGTCACCAAAGGCGTCTTGCTAATGCCCTCGATAATAATGTCGTGGCAAGGTTGCGGAGTCTGCAACTTCGGTCTGAACTCCACTACGAAGTTATTGGTTAGCTCGTATAACGGTTGCCCTCCAGAGTCCTTGGCAAGATTTGCCACCCAAGAAATCGGATGGTCGATGAAGCTCCTGAGCCCGTCAAAATCACATCTCGCAATCCAAAGTCGATCATCGTCCGAGATTTCCGGAGTTAAGAGTGTCACGTTGCCGTCTGCCATGTAATATCCTCACGAGCCTCCCTCCGATATAGAGGCGTCGTGAAAGCCCTAAACTGTCCGGGAGCTATGAAACCGAGGAGAAATTTTGAAGTCTGCCCAAGAGAAGTCTCTGCAACTCATTGGTACTGAGCGCAGAAAAATCACGCGGTTCCTTACCTTCAGCGGCACCCCGCTGTCGAATCACTTTGGCGACTCTTTCCATCTCTGCGAGGTAAGCCCAGCGTTGCCCGGGGCTCATCCTTAGAGCGGCCTCGGCGGCAAGTTCAGCCAAGTCCATTTGGCTATTCACAATAGCTAAGTTAGCGATTCGATAGCTTGCCTCCACTGCGTGCAGATATCTATGCCCCGACAGACTGAGCTTAAACGCCTCACCGTACATTTGCAACGCAGCCACAGCATCGCCGACCAGTTCTGCGGCTCTCCCTGTTTTGAGCAGGCTGAACAAGATCGCATCGTCTCCGATAACGTGCCTGCAACGCCTCATTGCTTTGGCGATATATTGTCTTGCCTCACCCTTGACGCCACGCTCTGCGTATATCACGGCTAGCATTGAATACGAGGTCGCCAAGTTGATCCGAGAACGTGCGCGTTTGGCTGCACGCATGCCATCAAGGATCAGCTCTTCAGCTCGCATATCTCCGACCTCATACATCTGCCAACCGATATCGTTAAGGCTATCGGCTTCCGTTGTCCAATCGCCTAAGTCGTGCGCAAGCTCAGCGCGCCGCTCCCAGAGCTCATAGCACTCAGGATAGCGACGCTGGAAGGCCCTTAGCGCACCCAGCAAACCCACGACTTTAAGCTCATCCTCATGCGCACCAAGCCGTCGTGAAGCCTCCAGCGCCGGCAATGCAACCTGTTCGAAAGCCTGCCACTCACCCGCTTCAAACAAGGATCTCGCAAAAAGCCGAAATGCTTGAAGTACGCCAGCGTCATCCTGGGCTTCGACAAGGTGTTGCGCAACATTCACGAAATCCGCTTTGCGTCGCAACATTTGGGATGTTGCTTCCTGCCACCGGCCAGCCTTGAACTGGCGATCGATCTCTTCGCCTGCTTCAAGGTTTAACCGAACAAACCGTTCATAGGTCGCCTCGGGTTTCTCCTCGCCCGCAAGGGCGACTCTTACTGGAGCAAGCAGCTGATACCGAGACTCACCGGCAACGGTGATCGGCACGATCACCCGCGCCTCTGCCAACTCTACAAGCTCTACAGCCGTCTGCTCGGCCTTCCTTCCTGTAACGGCGCTTAGCTCCTGCAAGGAAAAGTCGGACGAAAACCAAGAGGCGACCCGCAAGAGCTGGCGCAGCTCTTGCGGCAACCCTTCCAGCATATGCACAGGAATCGTCAGCACATGCTCACGAAGCAACTCGGGCGAGCTTTCGAGCTGCTCTCGCAGTTCAGGAAGGCTTACAAAGTTGCCCACTGCCGCTACCGATTCGATCAGACCAGGATGCCCGTGCAACAGGCGACAAATCTTGTTGATATCTTCGATTTCACGTGCTGGCGCTTCGTCGCGAAGATGGTCCAGAAACAAGCGAGTAGATTCCTCAATCTCGATTGCTTGGGATGCAAGCGTCAAGGGTCCAACTTCAATTTCGACACTGTCAGCGAGAGTCAGGGTTTCTCTACTGATCAACAAGGCCCGAATCCCCATATCGAGCAGATGATCGAACATTTCCTCGACCAGTGCTCGAGAAGCTTCGCTGGCATCTGCATGGTCGATAACAATCAGCTTGCGAAAAGCTGGGTCCTCACTCTCAGACCCAAGGCAGCCTTCAATCGCCTGCCTCACTTCTCGCAGAGGATCGCGCGAAAAATCATAGGAAAGGACTTCACAGCCCCACCTCAGAGCTGTTGCTTCCCTGACCAGCTCTGCAACGACCGTCTTTCCGATGCCAGGATGTCCAACAAGGTTCACCACAGGACACTTTCCCAGGCCGACTGTTCGACAGATTTCCTCCGCAAGGATTCTCCGGCCGATGATCCGGCGAAAGCCAGCCTTCCGCCTCGATGCTGAATCACGGGCGATTCTCAATTGGGGCACATGTGCATAGAAAGTCGGCGAGAGCCAAGCAGGCCACTTGGTCGAAAGACGACGACGCGCCAAGGACACGGCGTCGGCAACCTTCGATCCTGCCGCAAGGGCGGCATACAGATTCTCCGCAAAGTAGACGCTGTCGTCATCGTTGATCTCAAACTGATGACCGATTACCGATATTTCGCCTGTGGTCGCTAGCAGCTCAGCGATACCGCCCACCGTCCCGCTGTTCCGACAGCCGTTCAGCACGCAAAGCAAGGCCCCTGCCCTGAGCGCAGCTTCGCGCAACTCATCCGCGGAGACAGCGCTGACTCCATTTCCCGATTCATCCCTGACCACGTAGCCGAAACCCCGGTCTGTGGGAATAAAGTGACCGGCAAAATGAATGACTGTGGGACGAAACTCTTCGATCTCCAACAGCAGCGATTCCCTTGTAGCGTTTTCAGACAACCGAGTTTGGACGCTCAGCCCACGGAATCTCTGCAATGCCGAGAAGATAGAGCGTGTCTCCTGCTCGATACCGGGCAAGTAAGGCGCAGAGGCATGCGATGGGTTGGAGACCACGATCAAAATGCGGACAGGATCTTCGGGGACAAAAACCCGATCATCTCGGGGGGACACACGTCGTTCGACCGCGATCGTTTCACGAAGTGCCAGAGCCTCTTCTCCCAAAGATGCACCTGCAGAAAATCGCAACAGCTCGAAAGGCAGCGACAGCCACCGAGCGTCCTCAATCTGAAAAGCGAGGCTCGCCGTCTCGCGCGTTCGCTTGAGGGCATCTCTCAGGATGTAGGATTCTTTTGGCCCGAGTATTAATGCCGAGAATTCAGTCGACAAGGCTTCTGTCAAGCCTGCATCCAAACCGGAGCTTGCCACTTTCTGTCTGGCGTGCGACCATCGCTCGGCAATCTGCTGCAGAGCGACAGCATCGATTTCGCGCTCGATGGGAGCACGCCCAGGGTGTGCCTCGAAGGTTAGCCGCGTCGCTTCTCCAACGGTTTCAAGCTTGAACAGATACTCAGGCATGGAGAAACCTGATGGAGCTAGCAGATTTCGAAGAAGAAGAGCGACCCGAACGGTACTGCAAGATGATCGACATAGGGGAATGGCACACTGAAATTGTACCGGCGATCACCCAGACTGGAGACCGGCCACTCTGCAAGAGCCTGCTTTCTCCAGCCAACACGAATATTCAGCCGAAGCTTCAGATCTTCGTGCACCTCAAGAAATCCATCGGGAAACTCAGCGACAAACGACAGCTTGCCGTCTGAAACTACTGGCTGATCTTCAATCAGCAGTTCGTCGCTGGGGTTCTCAGCTTCGGGATATCCAAGCGTCGTGTCGTAAACATAGATTCTCCACTGCTCAGCGAACGGGGTGCATCCTGCAGGACAGACGGCAAAGAGGCTGCTGGGAACGATCTCCGTCTCCAATCGGGCGGCATCGCCAAATCCTTCGACGACGATCTTCCACTGCACGCTGGCATAAGGAGCTTCAGCTAAGAGCAAACTTCCGCCAGAGGGATCGATCAAATGAAGCCCAACATTGCAGGAGTCGCTAAGCGGACGATTAGATCGCAGGCTGCATGTGAATTGAAGTACACCATCAGAACCAATTCGGGCGTGAACATCGGTGGGTTCGATCTGGATACTCGACAAGCCTTCGATCGATTCCGCTAATGACGCAACAGCCGCGCCTCGAAACGAGGAAACATAGATACCGCTCATCCACGCACGCATCGAATGCGATATGAGGCGAATAGCGCTTGTTCGCATCGCATCCAGCTCGGCCTTTGATGCGGAAACCCAGTGCCACCGAGCATTGCTGATATCTTTAGTTCGCGATGCCATAAGTGTGGCTTCTTCTATAGCACTGCAAACATAGCCAACTACACTATCGTCGGATGATGCGACGAGCTCAGATATAGGCTGTATCGAGAGCTGGTCGCACCCTCGCTGAAGCTCATTCAAACGGCGGCTCAAACAGGGTGATGCTAGGAGACACCTGGCAAGGTCCTCCATCGAGGAGTCATCCGCAAAGAAAATTGCCCGAAAAAGCCGCTCATCCTGAACGGATTCTTGCGAAACTGACTCTGTTCCGTCCAAGTAGAGACGGATTAATTCTATGTCCCGCTCTGAAAAACCTTCGCTCAAACATCCTCCCCTAAGTACTTTTCGAGCTCATCGTACAGCCGACCTCGACTGAGCCAGTTCGTCAGCGTGTCAGGATTTATTCTACAGTGAAATACGTCTGCAATATCCGCAATCAGCTCAATTATCTGCTCAGGACCTAAATATTCGATAGCGTGATATTGAAATACCAGTCTTTTGCACAAGGCCAAGAGGTCCAACTCACCAGTTCGCTGGGTTCGGTTCAGGTATTCCGCCACACGAAGGGCTCTACCCGGGAATGGGAGCAGCTTTCTAAGGTCGCTATACTCCTCCTCAAACTGCTCTCTGTCGATGTATTTCTCGTAGCGAGAATATATTTTGGTGCGGGGTTCATTGAAAAAGAATCGCTCCACCACCAGGATAGCGCGCACAGATATTTCTCCAGAACGGAACTGATTGTCAGACTTATCTAGATCGACAATAGATTGAACCAACCGCTTAAAAATTTTCCTATCATCAATACCTAGAAGAAGACAAGACAACTCTGCAGTAGGCACATAAAGGTACCTATAGATGGACATCGAAAGCTCTACGTGATTCTTTAGCCAGAGATCGAGATCAGAATCACTCTTAAAATCAGCGAGACAGCCGATGCCTGCTATGGTATTCATTGCCTGACACTCAAACAGTCTTTTTTGCGCCACATACAGTGCATAGTGATATAGCGGAGAATCGCTATCTCCCGCAGAGTTTAACCACAAGCGATCTGCTTTGTGAAGAATGTCTCCTTGCACGGCTGCTTTGAGCAAATTAGGAAGCGGGCTCTCAGAAGGCTCCTGAGATTCGAATAAGTCTTCTACAGCGACTTCAATTCCTTCTTTTTGACCTTCAAAATATCGAGATGACCGATAAAATGCAACACGCTTGATCAAAGCTCCAAAGCTGGCAGCTGTCGTCGCTTGTATCTTCTTCCGAGAATGCCAGACATCGTTCAGGGCCATCACTGTAATGTCCTCAGCATCAAGCCCCCTTACGCCCCTACTGCGCAGGTAGTTTTCCGTAAATCCACGCAAGTAAGGCGCAATCACGTTAAAGGTGTCACGTGCTTCTCGCTCGTCACCTTCCGTCAAACTCTTCAGCTGCTTCTGCGTTACTAACATCATCGCCGATGAAATCACACCTGCAAGACGGCAATGCTCATCGCCAGGCACAAAAATGCCTGCCAAAGGGGTAGAGATAGCCGCCCGGAATATTACGCCCGCAACAGACGATTCGCAATTCGTATGCCAAGGCGGGCCAAGTTCAATCCTGACATATTCGTACAGGTCGAGCATTGACGTCTGGGGATGGTCTGCCTAAATGCTCTAAACTTTAGCAATATCTTTTGCCAGCGGCCTTGTTCAGGTTTCTTTTTAAGGCCCGAAATTCCCACCGCGCTACTTTTTCAGAATCATCAGCGCGTGTGCTGTGACACGCTCATACCAATCCTTGGGCAGCCGTCCGTCCGCCGCATACTTTGCATACAATCCGCCAATCATCATGTTGATCACAACGTTCAGCCGCACATCATCACGAATATAACCTTTGTCGCGAGCTTGATCTAACACCGTGCGAAATTGTGTTCGCTGGCCAGCGGCGATTTCCTCGCGAAAAAGTGCAAGAAGCTCGGGCGAGTCCGATTCCTCATTCAGCAGCATTCCAATAATGGCTGTGCCATTGGGCTTCTGAAGCGACCGCTGGCATGCCGCCATCAGGTTCGTCAGGTCTTGCTCCCAATTGCCCGACAGAGGGACACTCTCCGTCGCGTCAAGCTGGCCCAATGCTGCCTTGGCAAGCTCTGCTTTCGACTTAAACCGGCGATAGAGCGCAGGCTTGGTGACGCCAGCATCCGCGGCGATCTTGGTCATCGAAAGCCCGCGATATCCATACCGCCCCAAGTGTTCTGTCGCAGTAGCGATGATCGCCGTATCCATCGACGAATTCCGAGGTCGCCCTTTCTTTTGTACAGTCGACTCTGACATTCAAACCTCTTTTACGTTACGTCTCGTTACGTAACTATTGACGGTCGTGGGGCGTCCTGTGTTGCACTTCACTTTAAATCAGTCCTGTGCAGACTCTCGCCCAGCGCGCTCCTGCCAGTCCGTGAATAGGCTATTCTCGTCATGGAGAAAACCATGCCCAGGCTTCCACTAATCTTTGTTTCCCTCATAGCCCTTGCCTCCGTAACTGTTTCACAGACGACAGACCCGCTCCCCCGCAAGCCGGCGCTGGGTGTCGGCCTCGCCCAAACGCCGCAAGGCTCTCCCACCGCAGGCATTGTTCTGAACAATCCGGTTGCAGGCGGATCAGCGGCTTCTGCTGGCCTCAAGGCCGGAGATATCGTTGTGGAGTTTGACGGTCGTGCCATGACCACGCCTGCCCAGCTTATTGAAGCTTTCTCAAAGAAGAAGTCAGGCGACAAGATCAAAGTCGCTTACATCCGAAACGGGGTCAGAGATTCGGTTGAGATGACGCTCAAAGAAAAGCCACGCGTCACCCATGCCAAGTTCGACATGCTCTATCACAGCGTCCTCAGCAACGGCAATCGTATGCGAACGCTCATCACCAAGCCCAAAACCCCAGGCAAACACCCTGTACTCTTCTTAATAGGGGGATTGGGCAACTACTCCATGGACAGCGCATGGGGCACTGGCGCTTACAAGGAGTTCATTGTCGACTTTGCAGAGCGCGACTGGGTCACGGTGCGGGTTGATAAGCCGGGCCAGGGCGATAGTGAAGGCGGCCCGACGACCGAAGTGGACTACAACACGGAGCTCGATATCTATCGTCAAGCGCTCAAAGCCACCAAAGAATACGACTTCGTAGATAAAGAGCGGGTCTATATCTTTGGGCACAGCATGGGCGGCTGCTTTGGCCCTCAGGTGGCCTCCGAGATTCCCGTCAAAGGCGTTGCCGCCTACGGCACCATCTACAAAACTTGGATGGAGTATTGGCTTGAGAACGTACGCCGCCAGAACACCCTGGCTGGAATGAGCGATGCGGACAACGATCTTGCCATGAAGAACCTTGCTCTCGCCGATTCTCTCATCCTCCTTGGCAATTGGGCGCCGGAACAGGTCAGGGAGAAATTTCCAGCCGCTGCAGGCTACATCAACGGTATGTACCCGGATGGCAAGTCATTCAGCGCTCGCCCGCTGGCTTTTTGGAGACAGATTGCCCACACGAACTTCCCCGACTATTGGCGCAAGGTCAACACGAATGTCCTGATGATGTGGGGCGAGAACGATTGGATCTCCACACGCGAAGACCATCAGTTTGCTGCGGCAGGAGTCAGCCAGGCTTTTCCCGGCAAGGGAACGTTCGCGCTCGTCAAGAATTCCGACCATGGATTCTTCCAGACCACTTCATTCAAAGACAGCTTTAGCAAGTGGGGCCGTGGGGGTGCCCCCTACAATCCAGAAGCTCTTAATACGCTCAAAGCGTGGATCGAACAGTGCGAATCTGGAAAGTAGCTTCAATGCAAAAAAACAAGCGCGCAGGAAAAACTCCTGCGCGCTTGTCCGTGATCAATGGTCAGCCTGCATTCCGACGATAGCTCAAAGCCCCGGAAGGGCACTTATCGATCTGTGCCGTCAACCGCTCCGTCTTTGCCGCTAACGGATCGATCCAAGGCCGACGTCTGGGATCAAACACTTCCGACAAACCCCGTGCACAGATACCGGAATGAATGCAGAGCTTTGGCCTCCACACGATTGTAATCTCGCCGTTCGAATACTCTCTTGTCTCGACACTCATATTGATAGCCTATCTCAACCTTGAGAATCTGCCAACAGCTATGCGGCTTTAAGCGCACGAGCATGTCGAAACCGGTCCAGAGCAACAGCAACCACAATAATGGCGCCGGTAATGATCTCCTGAATGTAGTTATCCCAGCCCATCATCGAACAGCCAGACCGAATCGTTGCCATGATCAGCGCACCGATCAAGCTTCCCCAAATCGTGCCTTCCCCACCGTTCAGGCTCGCACCGCCGATCACGACAGCCGCGATCGCATCAAGCTCAAGTCCTGCGCTTGTAGTCGGATCGCCAACAGTCAAGCGGGAGAAAAGCATCAGTCCAGCAAATCCAAAGAAGATGCCGCCGACGGTAAAGACCCAGGCGCGAACGCGATTCGGGTTGATACCGCTCAGCCGGGCCGCTTCTTCGTTTGAGCCGACAGCAACAACACTCCGCCCAAAGACGGTCCGTTCCAGGATCAGCGTGGCAATGACGGCAGCGATGATCAACAGCCAGACGCCTGTGGGCACGATCATCCAACGCTTCTCAGCGCTGAGCTGCTGGGTGAGATCCGACAGCCAAGTGATAGGCGCGTCGATCTTCTGATTGTTGGCCAGCCATTTTGCAAAGCCGCGAATCATCAGAAAGCTGCCAAGCGTGACAATAAATGGGCTCAGCCGCAACCTGGTCACAAGCTGACCGTTGAAAAACCCCCAGAAAGCTCCCGCCAGAATTCCTCCAGCTGCGGCAACTCCGGGAGAAGCGTGCTTTCGATCCATCAGATACGCAATGGTGACCGTGATAAATGCCACCATAGAACCGACCGAAAGGTCGATCGCCGCACTGATAATAATAAAGGTCATGCCGATCGCGGCAAACCCAACGACCGTAGACTGACGAAGAATCGTCTCGAAATTGCTGAGTGTGTGGAACTTTCCGTCTTCCACCAGGAAGCTAAAAAGTCCAAAAACGATAGCCCAAGTGAGCGCGAGAAATAGAATTCCTCGCGCTCTTGGGCCAATAGAAAGACTCTTTGCCATCCTACTTCGGCGGGGCGATGAGCTTCGCAACCTCGGGATCGTTCATGTTCGCTTTGGACACAAACGTTGCACCGGTGTCGATTCGCTTCTCAACCTTCTCGCCTTTGAGATGGGCAACCATCGTCTTTACAGATTCGTAACCCATCTTAAACGGGTTCTGAACTACCAAACCGTCGATCTCGCCAGCTCCAAGCCCTTCGACGAGCTTAGCAGAGGAGTCGAACCCAACGAACTTAACCTTGCCAGCAAGGCCGTTCGCCTTCAAAGCCAGGAGCATGCCGAATGCGCTGGACTCGTTCGGGCAGAAAACGCCGTCGAACTGCGGAGTCCCGTCCGCATTCTTGAATCGGGCAAGCAGCTTTTCGCTGGCTTCCTGAGCCGTAGCAGTGGTTGCACCTGCATACTGGTTGTCGCTGATGATCTGAATGTTGGCCTGCGCCTTCAGAGCCTCAAGCGCTCCAGCTTCTCGCTCCATCGTGCTTGCCGAACCTTCCTGATAGCGAAGGACGATAACCTTCTTCGGCTTGTCCGTGCCCAGCAGCTTGCCAAGCTCCGTTCCGCCGATCTTGCCTGCGGCATGGTTGTCGGTTGCCACAAAGCTCACTGTCTCCACGTCCTTCAGGCCAGAGTCGAAAATGGAAACCGGAATTCCAGCGGCCTGAGCGTTCATCACGGGCTGTCGAAGCGCCGCATCGTCAAGCGGAGCCAGCAGGATAGCCTTCACCTTTTTGGTGATGAAGTCTTCCACAACCTTGATCTGCTCGTCCTTGTCGTCCTCTTTGAGAGGTCCCTTCCAGATGAGATCGACGTTCAGTTCTTTCGCTGCTTCATCGGCGCCAGCGTGGACGGACTTCCAAAACTCGTGAGTCGTGCCCTTGGGGATCATAGCGATCTGAATCTTTTCTTCAGAATTACCGCCCGATGCCGCAGAGCCAGTTGTGCTGCCGGTGGTTTCGGGGGCCTTATCACCCGAACAGCCCGCCAGCGCGAGAGCGGCTGCCGCCGCCAAAATCCAAATGTTGCGCTTCATGCTTCGTGCTCCCTGTTTGCGTCTGAGCAAACATCATCCTGCCACAAAACAGCCTCAAAACGACAAAGCCTTTCTAAAAACTGCGGTGACGGGTTTTCGTAGGCGCCGTTGCCTGCGCAAAATGATACCGATGCTTACCTTTATCGCGCTCGTTTCTTTGGCACAAGCCGAGAAGATTTACCCGTTGGAGTCGCTAAACCTCGTACCGATGCGCCAAGACTGGGAACGCCCGCAGGCAAAACGCTCTGTGGACAAGAACCCGCTCAAGATCGGCGGCAAGACTTTTGAGAACGGCGTCGGCACCCATGCCACCAGCGTTTATTACGTCCGGCTGGATGGCAACGGTGGGAGATTCAAGGCAATGGTCGGAGTCGACGATGAGGTGTTAGGGCACCAAGGATCGGTCGAATTCCGAGTTTACGGTGACAGCAAGTCGCTCTGGCGCAGCGGTGTGATGAAAGCTGGCGAAGCCGCCAAGCCGGTGGATATCGACCTGAAAGGCGTCAAGATGCTGGTGCTCTTCGTCGGCCCGGGCGGCAACGGCATCGACTATGATCATGCGAACTGGGCCGACGCCACCATCAGTATGAAATCGGGAGTGCCTCTGCCAATGTCTGCGCCCGAGGAGAAAGCCTTCATCCTCACACCGAAGCCTCCTAAAGCCGCTCGACTGACGGGCGCAAAGGTCTTTGGTGCGCGACCGGGCAACCCGTTCCTTTTCACGCTCACCGCAACTGGAGAAGCGCCGGTCAAATTCAGTGCAAAAAACCTGCCCAAGGGACTCGCGCTGGATGGAAACACGGGACGAATCACAGGCACAACGCCCGCTGCCGGAACCTATAAAGTCACCGTCACAGCCTCCAATCGCTGGGGCAAAGTCAGCCGCGAGCTGCGCATCGTTGCTGGGCAGACGATCTCACTCACCCCGCCGATGGGCTGGAACAGCTGGAACTGCTGGGGCGGCGCGGTGAGCCAAGACAAGGTCCTTCGCAGCGCTAAGGGGATGGCAAAGGATCTGCGTCAGCACGGATGGACCTTCGTCAATATCGACGATGGCTGGCAGGGATTGCGCGGTGGTCAATACAACGCAATCATGCCGAACAAGAAATTCCCCAACATGGCAGGACTGGCAACCCAGATTCACGACATGGGCCTGAAGGTCGGCATCTACTCGACTCCTTGGCGGGGAAGCTATCTGGGCCATATCGGTGGCTCTGCGGACAACCCCGAAGGCACCTACGACTGGACAAAGACCGATGCCGACGAAAACTACAAAATCAAGAGCAATGCTGGTCGAAACTTCGCGTTTGGCAAGTACAGTTTTATCGACCGTGATGTAAAGCAGTGGGAAGACTGGGGTATCGACTACCTCAAGTACGACTGGGGCCCCTGGAAGGTCGAACACGTAGAGGCGATGAGCAAGCTGCTGCGAGAGTCACGGCGCGATATCGTCTATAGCCTCTCCAACTCCGCTCCGTTCAATCTTGCGGATGAATGGAAAAAGAGATCTCAGGCATGGCGCACCACGGGTGACATCTACGATGCATGGGGCAGCGTCACTTCCATCCTGTCTACGCAGGACCGTTGGAACAAGTACGCGGGTCCGGGGCACTGGAATGACCCAGACATGCTCGTGGTCGGCCTCGTCGGATGGGGACCAAACCTGCATCCCACGCGACTCACACCGAACGAGCAATACGCTCATATCTCCATGTGGTGCCTTCTCGCCGCACCGCTCCTGCTCGGGTGCGATCTTGAGCGACTCGACCCGTTCACACTGAATCTCCTCACCAACGATGAAGTTCTTGCCATCAATCAGGACCCGCTTGGCAAGCAGGCTAAGCTGATTTGGCAAACCGAGGAGCAGGAAGTCTGGGCCAAACCGATGGAGGATGGCACCACAGCAATCGGACTCTTCAACAAAGGCGAGTTCCCTACAAAGATGTCGATCAAGTGGGAGCAGCTCGGCTTGAAGGGAAATCTGACAGTCCGCGACCCATGGCGTCAGAAAACGCTCGGCAAATTCAAGGACGGCTTCAGCGCTGAAGTCCCGCGTCACTTTGTTACGTTGCTTCGCGTTGGAGCAAAACTGTGAAAAGAACATGCCTTTTGGCGCTGGCTGCCGTTGCCGCCAGCGCACCCGCTCAATCCCGCGACGAAGTCTTTGGCGACATCCGTATCCAGGCTCTCAGCGACACTGTGATCCGCATAGAACGAAAGGGGCCCCGAGGCTGGGAAAACCGCTCCACCTTCCATATTCAGCGTAAGCAGTGGCAAGGTTCGGCTTACTTTGCCGACCGTGAAGACAAAGATGAGTTCGAAATGTTCACGAATGATTGGGAGCTGACGCTGGACAAGGAGGACCCGAGGATTGGGGACATCACCATTCGTGACCGTAAGACCAAGCAGGTGTTGTGGAAGTGGAATGGCAGCCTGCCAAACAGTGTATGGCTTCCCGGGCCAGCCGACAAACCAAAGGTATGGTGGTTCGCCGATGCCCCCAGAATCGTTCCGCCAAAGTGGGGACTCACCCCCAGCCCCACGCCAAACCCGACCTCAGGCTGGGACATCTCTAACGATGCTCCTGATATCTATATCTTCTTGCCAAAGGGTAACTATCGGCAGTTGAGAAAAGACTTCCTGGAGCTCACGGGGCGCGCCGAGATGCCGCCGCTTTATCTGCTGGGCTTCATCCACAGCCGTTATCACGCCTATTCCGACCAGTCTGCCCTCAGCCTCATCGACGAATATCGAAGGCGCCAGTTCCCGCTGGACACCTTTGTGATCGATACAGACTGGCGCGTAGGGGCATCGCATGGATACGGAGCCAATCTCAAGCTCTTCCCGGACATGAAGCGCTTCCTGGAAGCCGCACACAAGAAGAACGTCCGGACGATGTTTAACGACCATCCTGAACCGCAAGCTCCCACAGCCTTGGACCCAAAGGAACTGGCGTATCGCTCAGAAGGGCTTAGCCAATGGCTGAAGGCGGGTCTGGATGTATGGTGGTACGACCGCAACTGGAATGTCGGCCTTCGTGAGCCGCTCCCGAAGCTGCGCAAGGAGGTTTGGGGCATGATGCTCTATCGGGACATCACCCAAGCAGCCAAGCCCGGTCTGCGACCTGCGATTATGGCCAATGTAGACGGCATCGACAACGGCTATCGCAACCGTGCACCAAACGTTGCCGCTCATCGCTTCCCCATCCAATGGACAGGCGATCAGGGACCAACCTTCGACTATTTGCGCAAGGGCGTAGAGAATGCCGTCTACAGCGGCGTACACACCACCTTTGCCTATATGAGCGAAGACTTGGGCGGACACACCGGACATCCCACGCCAGAGCTATTTACACGGTTTATGCAGTACGGTGCGCTTTCTCCCACCATGCGGCTGCATTACACGGCAGGACTCCCCGATCGCGAACCTTGGAAATGGGGTCCAGAGATTGAGCAGATCTGCCGCGACTACACGCAGATGCGCTATCGGCTGCTGCCCTTGTTCTATGCGGCTTCCCGCGAGAACTTCGAAACGGGAGAGCCGATCCTCCGCCGATGCGACCTTGATTATCCCGGCTACAAAGATGCCCAGAAGGATGATCAATACCTGCTCGGCAAAGGGATTCTCGTCGCGCCGATCGTGGACGGGCTTTCTCAAAAGCCTGTACCGTCTGAATGGCTCAAGACCGTTGACGGGACTGTCGGTCTATCCGCAAGCTACTATGCCAACGCGACGCTTCAGGGCGAGCCACAGGTATCGCGTACGGAAAAGTCGATTGACTTCAACTGGCGCACCGGCACTCCGGCGCAAGGCATTCCAAATGACAGCTTTTCGGCTCGATACTCAGGCAGAATCACACCGACGGGCAACAAGCCGATCAAGCTTGGCCTCATCGGAGACGATGGTGTGCGCATGTGGATCGATGGCAAGCTGGTGATCGACAAGTGGGTGCCTCAAGACAGTGTTCTTACTTTTGCATCGCAGCAGCTTGAGCCCGGCAAGACCTACGATATCAAGGTTGAGTACATGGAGATCGCCAGCAATGCGGTCTGCAGACTTGTCTTCAAAGATGCCTTTGAAGACCCTATATCTAAGCGAGGAGTATGGGTTCCGCCAGGATCGTGGGTGGACGCTTGGACGGGCCAGAAAACGCAGGGCCCTGCAATGGTGCAAGCCCAAGCCCCGCTATCACAGACTCCGCTCTTTATCCGGGCGGGGACCATCGTTCCCATGGCTCCTGTGCTGAACTACTTCACAGCGCAACCGTGGAGTTCGATGACGCTTGATCTCTATCCCGGCGCATCTGCCCGCCAGATCGTTTACGAAGACGACCAGCTCACGAATGCTTACCTGTCAGAAGGCTTCCGGAAAACCGAGGTCCGGATGGATAGTAAGGGCAAGCGCGTCTCTGTGAGTATCCTGCCCGCAGTCGGCAGTTTCAAGGGTGCAGCTGCCAAGCGAGCTTGGACACTTCGTTTGAATCTGGTTGCTGGATGGACGAGCGGAAGTCAAGTCTCACGGGTGATGCTCAACGGCAAGTCCATCAAAGGATGGAAGCTGGTCAAGAAGAACCCCGCCGTCCGCATGCCCTTTGTTGGCACAGGAGCAAGCCGAATCGCGGACGCGGTTGAGATTTCCCTGCCTGCGACCAACGTGAGAAAGGCATCTCAGATCGAGATCGTTCTGAAGTAGAAGAACACACAACGAAGCCCCTGTGCTGGCTGCACAGGGGCTTTTTTTATGCACGCGGGTGCAGAGCATAAAAAGAGTCCCCTCAGCTTTCGCTGAGGGGACTCTGATTCCATTCCTAAGCCGAGGCTTAGAAGCGGATGGAGATCTGCGTCGTCAAGAAGCCGCCGGTTGCGCGCTGTCCGATGCTCGGAAGGCTGAAGCCGGAGAGACCCTTGCCGTCGTAGTCGCTCATTTCCCAAAGGAAGCTGAGCTTGGCGTTGCCGCCCATGTTGTGGTTCAGGCCGAGGCGATACCATCGCTCTCGCGGCTTGTCCGGAGCGCCGTCCAGATCCCACTCAACCCACTCGCCGCCAAGCATCAGGTTCCAGCTGGAATTGATCTTGTGGTGCAGGTCTGCGCGGAGGCTGTTCAGCTTGTCGTCGGAGCTAAGACCGCTGCTGTCGGTTTCTCGTCCGCGATACCACTGACCGTTGAGCATCAGCGAGGTGTTGGCGTTGAAGTCGTAGCCAAAGCCCAGCATGAAGCCTTCGATGTCAGACGGGTTCCACCACAGACCGATGCGGCCCCAGCTGCCAGGAGCTGCGAACTGCGGGTCGATGCTGCGATAGCCCAGCATTGCGTGCCAGTTGCCACCGTCGTAGTTCAGCTTTGCCCACCATGCCGAGTTGTCCTCGTCCACGCGGGTGTCGCTGTTCTGCATCAGGTTCGACTGCGAGAAGCCAGCGTTGAGGTTGGTTCGACCGTTGACCTTCCAGCTGAAGTCGGCACCGAAGACCACGACGCGGTTGAACACGTCGCTGCTGCCAACCACGCTTGCGGTGTTGTTGGAGTCGAAGATGAGGTAGTTCAGCTTCAGGCTTCCACGATCCGTAAGCGGCAGACCAAGGCTGAAGCCGAGGTGCTGATCGATGTTGATCGAGTTGCCGTCTGCGAACAGACCAACCGGTCGCGAATCGCCGGGGAAGAACGGAGCGCCCGATCGGCCAGCCATCATCGGATTGATGTCGACGCCGTTCGTGGTGAATCGCTCGCTCTGTCGTCCGCCGAAGACCGTCAGGTCAGCG
>VFQR01000203.1_pt1 | contig 119730 bp, 114 predicted proteins | sample 3512321 | NCBI WGS metagenome assembly VFQR01 (sample SAMN10412374, study PRJNA504923) | tailings metagenome | isolation source: Relicate 3 Philex TSF1 revegetated site | place: Philippines: Tuba, Benguet | collected 2017-08-29 | reverse complement strand
CGAGGCTCAGTCGCTTCCATCGCACAAATCTCAATTCGAGCAGATACAAGGGGGTACTTCGGCGCCACGGAGGAACGCCATGCCGCTCGAAATGAACCGCGAGGTCTTCATCACCTGCGCCGTGACCGGATCGGGCGGGACGCAGGACCGCTCGCTGCACGTGCCGCGCTCGCCGAAGCAGATCGCGGACAGTGCCATCGCCGCAGCCAAGGCGGGGGCGGCGATCGTGCATTGCCACGTGCGCGATCCCGAAACCGGCAAGCCGCGCCGCGACGTGGCGCTCTATCGCGAGGTGACGGAGCGCATCCGCGACGCGGAGGTGGACGTGGTGTTGAACCTCACCGCCGGCATGGGCGGGGACATGGTGTTCGGCGACGTGGAGAACCCGCTGCCGCTGAAGGAGGCCGGCACCGACATGGCCGGCGCATCCGAGCGCGTCGAGCATGTGCGCCAGTGTCTGCCGGAAATCTGCACGCTCGATTGCGGCACAATGAACTTCGCCGAGGCCGACTATGTGATGACCAATACGCCGGGCATGCTGCGGGCCATGGGCGGGATGATGACGGCCATGGGCGTGAAGCCCGAGATCGAGGCCTTCGACACCGGGCATCTGTGGTTCGCGAAACAGCTGGTTTCGGAGGGCGTTCTGGCCCCGCAGGCGCTGGTGCAGCTTTGCATGGGCGTTCCCTGGGGCGCGCCGGACGACCTGAACACCTTCATGGCGATGGTCAATAACGTGCCGAGGGACTGGACCTGGTCGGCCTTTTCGCTGGGGCGCAGCCAGATGGCCTATGTCGCGGCGGCGGTGCTGGCCGGCGGCAATGTGCGGGTGGGGCTGGAGGACAATCTCTGGCTCGACAAGGGCGTCCTGGCGACCAACGCGCAACTGGTCGAGCGGGCGGTGACGATCGTGGAGAATCTGGGCGCGCGGGTGATCGGGCCGGACGAGGTGCGGCGGAAGCTGGGGCTGGTAAAGCGGGCGCCGGTGGCGGCGTAGGCGGCGGTCTTGAATTCAGACGTGGCATACCTTCGCGCCCCCCTCTGTCCTGCCGGACATCTCCCCCACGAGGGGGGAGATCAGCAGTCATGGAGGGCTTTGCCAATCGCCAGCGTCGCAGAGCGGGCGGACCCATCAAAGCTGCCGATCTCCCCCCTTGTGAGGGAGATGTCCGGCCCTTCGACAAGGCTCAGGACAGAGGGGGGCAACGTAGAGCACTGCGGCCTCCGTGAAGTGGAGGCGTTTTCATGACCATCACCAAAGCAGCAGCAGTCGGCGGCGGCGTCATCGGCGGCGGGTGGATCGCGCGGCTGGCGCTGAATGGCATCGACGTCGCGGTCTACGACCCGCATCCCGAGGCCAGGCGCAAGGTCGACGAGGTGATGGCGAATGCCCGCCGCGCCTACAAGCGCATGGCGGTGAAGGGCCTGCCGAAGGAAGGCCGGATCACCTATGCCGGCTCGATCGCGGAAACGGTAAAGGATGCCGACCTCATCCAGGAGAGCGTACCGGAGCGGCTGGACGTGAAGCTGAAGACGCTGGCCGAGATCGAGGCGGCCGCGCCCGCGGACGCGTTGATCGGCTCGTCGACCTCCGGCTTCAAGGCGACCGACATGGCGCGCGACATGAAGCATCCGGAGCGCTTCCTGGTCGCGCATCCGTTCAACCCGGTCTATCTCCTCCCGATCAACGAGATCGTGCCGGGCGAGAACACGAGCAAGGAATTCGTCGAGCGGGCGAAGGACGCCTATACCTCGATTGGCATGAAATGCGTCGTCATCAACAAGGAGATCGACGCCTTTGTCGGCAACCGGCTGCTGGAGGCGGCGTGGCGCGAGGCGCTCTGGCTGGTCAAGGACGGCATCTGCACGGTGGAGGAGCTCGACGACATCATGCGCTACGGCTTCGGCTTGCGCTGGGCGCAGATGGGCATGTTCCAGACCTACCGCATCGCCGGCGGCGAGGCCGGCATGCGCCACTTCATGGCCCAGTTCGGCCCGGCGCTCGCCTGGCCCTGGACGAAACTCATGGACGTGCCCGAGTTTAACGAGGAACTGGTCGACCTCATCGCCACCCAGTCGGACCACCAGTCCGGAAAATGGTCGATCCGCGAGCTGGAGCGCATTCGCGACGACAATCTGGTCGGGATCATGGAGGCGCTTGCCAGGGCCGAGAAGGGCAGGGGCTGGGGCGCGGGCGAGTTGCACAATGCCTATGTGAAGCGGCTCGGCAAGGCGGCGAAGAAGGTGTCGAAGGCGGCGGAAAAGGCGAAGGCGGGGAAGGCGCGGAAGAGGAAATGACGGAGGTGCGTCCTTCGAGGCTCGCCCAGGGAGGTTGGGTGCGTACTGCGAGACGCCGTGCGGGCTCGCACCTCAGGATGAGGGAGGTGGGCGCTTGTGAACGCACTCGACGGGGGCGCGAGGAGCGGGCGGGGGTGGGCCCTTCGAGGCTCGCCCGGGTACGTTGGGCGCATACTGCGAGACGCCGTGCAGGCTCGCACCTCAGGATGAGGGAGGTTGGGGGTGGCACGTCAATCGCCGCAGCTCGAGCCAATGGCATGCCTTGCGGTGCGTTCGATGCGCTGACCGCTGTGATTGGCGGCCTGGTACCGACCTCCCTCATCCTGAGGTGCGAGCCGCCACGATCGCGCAGGACCGGGCGCCGATCCTGGACAGGCGAGCCTCGAAGGACGCACCCTAATCGCCGCGGGATGGAGATTTGCCCATGAATTTCGGCCTCACCGACGAGCAGAAGCTGATCGTCGAGACCACCCGGGCCTTCGTGGAGAACGAGATCTATCCGCACGAGGCGGAGGTGGAGCGGACCGGCCGGCTGGAGATGGACCTGATCCGGGAACTCCAGAAGAAGGCTATGGAAGCCGGACTCTATGCCGCCAACATGCCGGCCGAGGTAGGCGGCGCGGGGCTCGATACGCTGACCTGGCTTCTCTACGAGAAGGAGCTCGGCCGGGCGAATTATGCGCTGCATTGGACCTGCGTGGCGCGACCGTCGAACATCCTGCTCGCCGGCAGCGAGGAGCAGAAGCAAAAGTATCTCTATCCCTGCATCCGCGGCGAGACATGGGACTGTCTCGCCATGACCGAGCCCGGCGCCGGCTCCGACCTCAGGGGCATGAAGGCGACGGCGCGGCAGGACGGTTCCGACTGGGTGCTCAACGGCACGAAACATTTCATCAGCCACGCCGACATCGCAGGCTTCGCCATCGTCTTCATGGCGTCGGGCGAGGAGGAGACGCCGCGGGGAAAGAGGAAGAAGATCACGGCCTTCTTCGTCGACAAGGGCACGGAGGGATTCACCGTGCGCGAAGGCTATCGCAACGTCTCGCACCGCGGCTACACCAATGCCATCCTCGAATTCGACGATTGCCGCCTACCGGCGAGCCAAGTGCTGGGCGAGGTGCATCGCGGCTTCGAGGTGGCCAATTCCTGGCTCGGCGCGACAAGGCTGCAGGTGGCGGCCACCTGTCTCGGCCGCGCCGAGCGAGCCTTGCAGCATGCGATCGACTATGCCGCCAGCCGCGAGCAGTTCGGCCAGCCGATCGGCAAATTCCAGGGCGTGTCGTTCAAGCTCGCCGACATGGCGACCGAACTGAAGGCGGCCGAACTGCTGACCTTCGAGGCCGGCTGGAAATACGACGCCGGCACAGTCACCGACGAGGACATGGCGATGGCCAAGCTCAAGGCCACCGAGATGCTGGCCTTCGTCGCCGACGAGGCGATCCAGATCCATGGCGGCATGGGGCTGATGGACGATTTGCCGCTCGAGCGCATCTGGCGCGACGCGCGGGTGGAGCGGATCTGGGAAGGAACCAGCGAGATCCAGCGGCATATCATAAGCCGAGCGCTGCTCAGGGCGGTGGGGGGATGAGCGGCCGGTTTGCGAAGCAAATCAGTCGTGCCGGCGGCACGATGGAAGGCCGCGAATGCCGGGGAGCTGCGAAGCTGCGGGCCCCCGGCCGGGCGACGGAGCACCATCCTCCCTTCTCCCCTTGTGGGAGAAGGTGCCCTCGCGAAGCGAGGTCGGATGAGGGGTGGTCCAGCGTGGCGCTCCGTCCAACACCCCTGATCCGTCTCGGCGCTTCGCGCCGATCCACCTTCTCCCACAAGGGGAGAAGGAGAAGCTCGGCATGACCCGCCTCGACCGCCTCCTGCGCCCGCGCTCCATCGCCGTGATCGGCGGCGGTTTTTTTGCGCCCAACGTGGTGAAGCAAAGCCTCAAGATGAATTTCGCCGGCGACATCTGGCCGGTGCACCCCACCAGGGGCGAGGTGGCGGGGGTGCAGGCCTACAAGTCGCTGGCCGACCTGCCCTGCCCGCCCGACGCGGTCTTCATCGGCGTCAATCGCAACCTCACCGTCGAGGTGGTGCGCGAACTGCGCCGGATGGGCGCGGGCGGGGCGATCTGCTTCGCTGCCGGCTTCAAGGAGACGGGCGCCTACGACGCCGAGGGCGAGCGGCTGCAGGCGGCGCTGATCGAGGCGGCGGGCGAGATGGCGGTGATCGGGCCGAACTGCTACGGCCTGATCAACTATGCCGACGGCGCGCTTCTGTGGCCCGACCAGCATGGCGGCCGGCGGCTGCAGGCGGGCGAGCGCGGCGCGGCGATCATCACGCAATCCTCCAACATCGCCTGCAACCTGACCATGCAGACGCGCGGCCTGCCGCTGGCCTTCCTGATGACGGCTGGCAACCAGGCGCAGACCGGGCTGTCGGAAATGGCGCTGGGGCTGATCGAGGACGAGCGCGTCAGCAGCCTCGGCCTGCACATCGAGGGGTTCGACAGCGTCGCCGGCTTCGAGTGTCTCGCGGGGCGGGCGCGCGAACTGAAGAAGCCGATCGTGGCGATGAAGGTCGGCCGTTCCGAGCAGGCGCGGGCGGCGACGGTGTCGCACACCGCCTCGCTGGCGGGCTCCGACGCGGCGTCTGATGCCTTTCTGAAGCGACTCGACATTCCGCGCGTCGACACCATCCCCTCCTTCCTGGAGACGCTGAAGCTTTTTCACGCCATCGGTCCGCTCCAGGGTGGGCGGCTGTCCTCGATGAGTTGCTCGGGCGGTGAGGCCTCCGTGATGGCCGACACGGCGGTGGGGCGGCGCGTGCACTTCCCGGCGCTCACGGCGGAGCACAGGGCGCGGGTGGAGGCGGCGCTCGGGCCGCTGGTCGCGGTGGCCAATCCGCTCGACTACAACACCTATGTCTGGGGCAAGGAGGAGGCCCTGAAAAATGTGTTCTCCGCCATGGTCTCGGGCGGCTTCGACCTGAACCTGCTGGTGCTCGACTTTCCCCGCATCGACCGCTGCTCGGACGCCGACTGGTGGCCGACTGTGAATGCCTTCGAGGCGGCGCTGAAGACGAACGGGGCGAAAGGCGCGATCGTCGCCTCGATGGGCGAGAACCTGCCGGAGGGCCATGCGGAGGAGCTGCTGCGGCGCGGCATCGTGCCGATCTGCGGCATCGCGGAGGCTTTTGATGCGGCGGAGGCGGCGGTGATGGTGGGGGGGCGGTGGGCGAACGGCTGCCGGGCTGCGATCGGATCAGGTCGACCCCCACTCCACCTCGCTTCGCTCGGCACCTCTCCCCCGCTCGACGGGGGAGAGGAAGGGCGCAGTGGCGACGGCTGCGTTTACCCTCCTCGCTCGAGTGGAGAAGAGGACGGGCGCAGCGGCGATGGCAGGGTTTCCTCTCCCCCGTCGAGCGGGGGAGAGGTGTCGCGGGCGAAGCCCGCGCCGGAGTGGGGGTCGACCGCGCCCGACGAAGCCGCCGCCAAGGCCCGGCTCGCCGCCGCCGGTCTCTCCGTCCCTGCCGGCCGGCGCGCAGCGAACGCCGAGGAAGCGGCGGCCGTGGCCGATACGCTGGGCTATCCGGCCGCGGTGAAGGCGCTGGGCGTGGCGCACAAGTCGGAGGCGGGGGCGGTGAGGCTGAACCTCGGCGACGCCGATGCCGTACGCGCGGCGGCGGAGGCGATGGCGGGCCTGGGCACCGGGCTCTATGTCGAGCGCATGGTGACGGGCGGCGTGGCGGAGCTGATCGTCGGCGTCACCCGCGATGCGCTGATTGGGCCCGTGATGACGGTGGGGTCGGGCGGGGTGCTGGTCGAGCTCCTGAAGGATTCCGCGACGCTGCTGGTGCCGCCGACGCGGCTAGAGATCGAGCATGCTCTGCGCGGGCTGAAGCTCTTTCCGCTGCTCGACGGCTTTCGCGGGCGGCCGAAGGCGGACGTCGAGGCGGCCATCGACGCCATCTCTGCGATCGCGGATTTCGCGCTGGCGACGGACGTGGTGGAGCTGGACGTCAACCCGCTGATCGTGTGCGCCGAGGGCCAAGGCGCTTGGGTCGCGGATGCGCTGATGGTGATGGCGGCGGGCGAATGAGGGCGGGTAGCGCTCTACGTTGCCCCCTCTGTCCTGCCGGACATCTCCCCCACAAGGGGGGAGATCGGCCGTCACGACGGATTTCGCCAGTCTGCGACGTGGCAGAATGGGCGCCGCCCAGTGCGCCCGGCGTAATCTCCCACTTCGTGGGGGAGATGTCCCGCAGGACAGAGGGGGCGCGAAGGAATGCGACCTGTCAGGAGAACCCCATGACCAACGTCATCACCACCCGCACCGAGGGCGCGGTCCTCGAAGTGACCCTCGACCGGCCCAAGGCCAACGCCATCGACCTCGCCACGTCGCGGCTGATGGGCGAGACGTTCAAGGCCTATCGCGACGATCCGGCGCTGCGGGTGGCGATCGTGAAAACGGCCGGCGAGAAATTCTTCTCGGCTGGGTGGGACCTGAAGGCGGCGGCGGCCGGCGACGCTGTCGACGGCGACTATGGTGTCGGCGGCTTTGGCGGGCTGCAGGAGCTAGTCGACATGAACAAGCCGGTGATCGCCTGTGTCAACGGCATGGCGGTGGGCGGCGGCTTCGAGCTGGCGCTCTCCTGCGACCTGATCTACGCCTCCGACCACTCCTCCTTCGCGCTGCCGGAGATCAGGGCCGGGACGCTGGCCGACGCGGCGACGGTGAAGCTGCCGAAGCGCATGCCCTATCATGTCGCCATGGACCTGCTGCTCACCGGGCGCTGGATGGACGTCCGGGAGGCGCATCGCTGGGGGCTGGTCAACGAGGTGCTGCCGGCGGAGCGGCTGGAGGAACGGGTGTGGGAGGTGGCGCGGCTCCTCGCCTCCGGGCCGCCGCTCGTCTTCGCCGCGATCAAGGAGGTGGCGCGCGAGGCGGAGGCGATGCGCTTCCAGGAGGCGATGAACTGGATCACCAAGCGCAAGTTCCGGACCGTCGACGCGCTCTACGATTCGGAGGACGGGATGGAAGGGTTCAGGGCCTTCGCCGAGAAGCGCGATCCGGTCTGGAAAGGGCGTTAGGCACCGCCGCTGGGCCAAGCAGCGATGGCTGCTGTGCGATTGAGCGCCGGGCGGCGCCGTCTATTGCTGCGTGCATGCAGGACGATCTTCTCCCCATCTCGCCCGACGACATCGACGCCATGCTGGCGCTGAACAACCTGCATGCGCGCGAGCTCGTCTGGACCGAGAGAGAAAGGTTCGACGAACTCGTCGGCATGGCGTTCCTGGCGCTGCGCCCGGCTGACGACCAGGCCTTCCTGATCGCCTTCGACCAGGACGCCGACTACGACAGCGAGAATTTCTGCTGGTTCAGGGCGCGCTATCCGCGCTTCGCCTATGTCGACCGCATCGCAGTCGCCGAAGCCGCGCGCGGACGCGGCCTGGCGCGCAAACTCTACGAGCGGCTGTTCGAGGAGGCGCGGCGCGCCGGGCACGACATCGTGGCGGCGGAGGTCAACACCGATCCGCCCAACCCCGCCTCGCACGCCTTTCACGCCGCGATGGGCTTCGAGGAAGTCGGCGAGGCGGCGATCTATGGCGGCAAGAGGTCGGTGCGGTACTATCTGCGCAGGCTTTGAACTCCTGCTGCGGCGGCATCCATTCGAGCTCCGGGGCGTTAGCCCCAATCGAGCAGATCAAGGAGCATCGACATGAGCTATCTTCGCTTCGCGGCGATGATCGCGACATCGACGGCCGTCATGTTCGGGCTCATGTATCTCAATACCTACGCGCTCGACCATGTCTTCTACAGCCAGACACGTACATGGATGGCGCTCCTGATGGGCGCCACGATGGCGATCATCATGATGGGCTACATGTTCGGCATGTATCCGCGCAAGGGCGTGAACCTTGCCATCATGATCATCGCCGCTGCCGTGTTCGCGGGCTCGCTATGGCTCGTCCGTAGCCAGGCGACGGTCGACGAGGTGAGCTACATGAAGGCGATGATCCCGCATCATTCGATTGCGGTACTGACCAGCCGGCGCGCGCAGATCGACGATCCGCGCGTTCGCGAGCTGGCCGACGAGATCATCGAGGCGCAGCTGCGCGAGATCGACGAGATGAAGGCGCTGATCGCCGAGCTGGAAGCCCGGGGCGGGTAGGTCAGACCCGCTCCATCGCCACCGCGATGCCCTGGCCGACGCCGATGCACATGGTGGCGAGCGCGAGTCTCGCCTTGCGCTGACGCAATTCCAGCGCCGCGGTGCCGGAGATACGCGCGCCCGACATGCCGAGCGGATGGCCGAGCGCGATTGCGCCGCCATTCGGGTTGACGTGCTCCGCGTCATCGGGGATGCCGATGTCGCGGAGCGTCGCCAGGCCCTGGGAGGCAAAGGCCTCGTTGAGCTCGATCACGTCGAAGTCGGTTGGCTTGAGGCCGAGCCGGGCGCAGAGCTTCCTCGTCGCCGGCGCCGGGCCGAAGCCCATGATGCGCGGCAGGAGACCGGTGGCGGCGCCGCCGAGGATGCGGGCGATCGGCGTCAGGCCGTACTTCTTCGCAGCAGCTTCCGACGCGACGATGATGGCCGCGGCGCCGTCATTGACGCCGGACGCGTTGCCGGCGGTCACGGTGCCGTTCTCGCGGAAGGGCGTCGGCAGCTTGGCGAGCTTCTCGACCGTGGTGCCGGCGCGCGGATGCTCGTCCTTGTCGACCACGATCGGGTCGGCCTTGCGCTGCGGGATCGTGACCGGGACGATCTCCATGGCGAGGCGCCCGTTCTGCTGCGCGGCGACGGCCTTGTCCTGGCTGCGCGCGGCGAAGGCGTCCTGGTCGGCGCGGCTGATCTGGAATTCCTCCGCCACGTTCTCGCCGGTCTCGGGCATGGAGTCGATGCCGTACTGCTTCTTCATCAGCGGGTTGACGAAGCGCCAGCCGATCGTGGTGTCGTAGATCTCGGCATTGCGCGAGAAGGCGGTCTCGGCCTTCGGCATGACGAAGGGCGCGCGCGACATGGACTCGACGCCGCCGGCGATCATGAGTTCCGCCTCGCCCGCCTTGATGGCGCGCGCGGCGATGGTGAGCGCGTCCATGCCGGAGCCGCAGAGCCGGTTGACGGTCGAGCCCGACACTTCCTTCGGCAGCCCGGCGAGCAGGAGCGACATGCGCGCAACGTTGCGGTTGTCCTCGCCGGCCTGGTTGGCGCAGCCATAGACGACGTCGTCGACCGCCTGCCAGTCGACGCCGGCGTTGCGCTCCATCAGCGCCCTGAGCGGGATGGCGCCGAGGTCGTCGGCGCGAACGGAGGAAAGCGAGCCGCCGAAGCGGCCGATGGGCGTGCGGACATAGTCGCAGATGTAGGCTTCAGCCATGTCAGAGCTCCGGTACGGTCAGGTCGGCGACATCGCTATCGAGATGCAGCTTGGCGCCGGTGACGGCCTGCAGATCCTCGATGCTCATACCGGGCAGCTTCTCGCGCAGGACGAAGCGCTTGTCGACGATGTTGATCACGGCGAGGCTCGAATAGACCGTGGTGACGCAGCCGACGCCGGTGAGCGGCAGGCGGCAGTTCGTCAGGAGCTTCGGCTCGCCCTTCTTGGTGACGTGGTCGGTGACCACCCAGATCTGCTTGGCGCCGTGCACGAGGTCCATCGCCCCACCGACCGCCGGCACGGAACCAGGCCCTGTGCTCCAGTTGGCGATGTCGCCGTTCTCGGCCACCTCGTAGGCGCCGAGTACTGCGATGTCGAGGTGGCCGCCGCGCACCATGGCGAAGGAGTCGGCGTGGTGGAAGAAGGCAGCGCCCGGATTGAGCGTCACGGCCTTCTTGCCCGCGTTGATCAGGTCCCAGTCCTCCTCGCCGGCCGGCGGCGCCTCACCGAAGTCGAGGATGCCGTTCTCGGTGTGGTAGATGACCTCCCGCCCCTCCGGCTTGAACTTGGCGATCATCTCCGGAAAGCCGATGCCGAGGTTGACATAGGCGCCGTCAGGCAGATCCTGCGCGGCGCGCCACGCAATCTGGGCGTTGGTGAGCTTGGCGGTCATCACTTTGCCTCCGCACGCAAGAGCGCTTCTTCCTGCTGGGGATCGGGCACCTCAACGATCGTGTCGACGAAGATGCCGGGCGTCACGACATGCTCGGGATCGATGTCACCCGGCTCCACGATGCGGCTCGCCTGCACGATCGTGCGTGCGGCCGCCATCGCCATAAGCGGCGAGAAGTTGCGTGCCGCCTTGCGGTAGGTGAGATTGCCCTTGCGGTCCGCCGTCTCGGCCTTGATGAGCGCCACGTCGGCCTTCAGCCAGCGCTCCATCACATAGTGCTTGCCCTCGAACTCGGCGACCGGCTTGCCCTCGGCGACCTCGGTCCCGTAGCTCGACGGCGTGTAGAAGGCGGGGATGCCCGCGCCGCCGGCACGGATGCGCTCGGCGAGCGTGCCCTGCGGCACCAGTTCGAGCCCGATCTCGCCGGCGAGATACCTGTCGGTGAAGGCCTTCGGGTCGGAGGAGCGCGGGAAGGAGCAGACCATCTTGGCGACCATCCCGGCATAGATCATCGCCGCGATGCCGATCGCGCCGTTGCCGGCATTGTTGTTGATGACGGTGAGGCGGCCTGGCGAGCCCGTCTTCCTGTAGCGCTCGACCAGCGCGTGGATCAGCTCGATCGGCGCGCCGGCACCGCCGAAGCCGCCGATCATGACATCCATGCCGTCCTCGACGACGGCGAGCGCATCTTCCATGCTCGTGGAAATCTTGTTCATCGTCGCCCTTGCCAGCGAGCCCGGCGGCGGCCGAACCCGAAAAGTTCGTATTGCGAACAGAAGTTCTTTCTGCGATACTGAACTAGATCATCGGAACGTATGAGTCAATGGACGAGAACCAAGGCCGCAGCGACACGGTCGGCTCGCTCGAGCGCGGGCTGGCGGTCATGGAAGTGTTGGCGTCCCATCCCGAGGGGCTGACGCTGACGCAGACGGCCGAACGCTGCGGGCTGACGCGGGCCGGCGCGCGACGCCTGCTCCTGACGCTCGCCGCGACGGGCTATGCAAACCAGCAGGGGCGCATCTTCCGGCTGTCGCCGAAGCTGATCGCGCTGGCGCGCGGCTGGCTCGCCGGCTCGTCGCTCTGGAGTTTTGCCGAGCCCTTCATGCGAGAGGTCTCGAAGGCGCTGAACGAATCCTGCTCCGCTGCTATCCTGTCGAACGAGGACGTCGTCTATGTCGCGCGGGTGGCCGGCGCGCGGATCGTCAGCGTGGGGCTCCACGTCGGGACGCGGCTCCCGGCGCATTGCACCTCGATGGGCCGGGTACTGCTCTCGGACCTCAGCGAAGCCGACCTCGAGCGCTTCCTGGCGAAGGCGGCAATTGAGGCGAAGACGCCGAAGACGGTGACGGACAGGAAGGCACTCGCGGCCGCGATCGCCAGAGCCGCGGCGGACGGCTTTGCGATCGTCGACGAAGAGCTCGAGCTCGGGCTGCGGTCGATCGCCGTTCCGGTGCGCGACCTGTCGGGGCGCATCGTGGCGGCAATCAACGTCTCGACCCAGTCCGCGCGGACCAGCGTCGACAGGATGGAGCGCGAGTTCCTGCCGCCGCTGCGGAAGGCGGCGGCCGAGATCGAGAACTATTTCGTGGTGCAGTAGGCGGTCACGACTGCGCGGTACTCAGGCCGCCTTGCGGGTCTGCCTGTCGCCGATGACGGAGCGGATCTTGGCGGCAAGCGCCGCTTGGAAGCCGCTCGCCATGCCGTGGGAATCGCCGGCCGCATCGTCTGGCACGACGAGCAAAGCGTCGACCATCGACGCCTCGGCGGGTGCCGTCAGCGCCTCGATCAGTGCTCCTTCGGCAGCCTTGCGGCCGTTCCTGTCGCGATTCGCGTCCATGGCCACAAGGTAGTGTGCCAGGGTGACGCGTTGAAGACAGCACCCTGACGATCTCGTGACGGTTTCGCGACGCGTATGCTCCGGCCGGTCCACTTCCTAGACGACCATTGCCCCGCCGGACGGTTCGGCAGCCGGAGCCGCTCAGACGTAGCGGTTGACGACGTTCTCCAGATATTCCTGGCGGCCGGAGCGAGGCTGCGGCTCGATGCCGTCCCGCAGGACGCGCTCGGAGATCGCCTCCAGCGTGGCGCCGTCGGCCAGCATCGCCTTCGCCTCGGCCGTGTTCCAGCCGGCATAGCGCTCCTCGAGCGGGCCGGACAGCGCCTTGTCCTCGATCATCCTGGCGGCGGCCTTGAGGCCGCGCGCGCAGCAGTCGATGCCGCCGATATGCGCGATGAGCAGATCCTGCGGGTCGAGCGACTGGCGCCGCAGCTTGGCGTCGAAATTCGTCCCGCCGGTGGTGAAGCCGCCCGCCTTGAGGATCTCGAGGAAGGCGAGCGCCATCTCCGGCACGTTGTTCGGGAACTGGTCGGTGTCCCAGCCGGACTGGTAGTCGTTGCGGTTCATGTCGATCGAGCCGAAGATGCCGAGCGCGGCGGCGGTGGCCAGCTCGTGCTCGAACGTGTGGCCGGCGAGGATCGCGTGGCCCTGCTCGATATTGACCTTGACCTCACCCTCCAGGCCGAAGTCCTTGAGGAAGCCGTAGACGGTCGCGACGTCGTAGTCGTACTGGTGCTTTGTGGGTTCCTGGGGCTTCGGCTCGATGAGGATCGTGCCGTCGAAGCCGATCTTCCTGGCGTAGTCCACGACCATGCAGAGGAAGCGGCCGGCCTGCAGGCGCTCGCGCTTCATGTCGGTGTTGAGCAGCGTCTCGTAGCCCTCGCGCCCGCCCCACAGGACGTAGTTCGCGCCGCCGAGCCGCTTCGTGACGTCGATGCAGGACTTAACCGTGGCCGCCGCATAGGCGAAGACGTCCGGATCGGGATTGGTTGCCGCGCCCGCCATGTAGCGGCGGTGCGAGAAGAGGTTCGCCGTGCCCCAGAGGAGCTTCACGCCGGTCTCCTCCTGCTTCCTCGCGAAGATGTCGGCCATCTCGTCGAGCCGCGCGATGCTCTCCTTCAGCGTGTCGGCCTCCGGCCGGACGTCGGCATCGTGGAAGCAGTAGAAGGGCGTGCCAAGGGCGGAGAACATCTCGAAGGCGACGTCGGCCTTGAGCTTGGCCCCTTCCATCGTGTTGCCGAACCAGGGCCGCTCGAAGGTCTGGCCGCCGAAGGGATCGCCGCCCGGCCAGGCGAAGGAGTGCCAGTAGGCGATGGCGAAGCGGAGATGATCCTCCATCCGCTTGCCGGCCACGACCTCGTCGGGATCGTAGAACCGGTAGGCGAGCGGATTGGTGGATTGGGGCCCTTCGTAGGTGACCTTGGAGATGTCGCCAAAAAAGCCGGTGGTCATGGAAATTGCTCCCTTGAATGGGCGGACAATAGTGCGTGGATACCCCCACCCTGCACCCCTCCCCACAAGGGTGAGGGGGACCACTTGCGGTGGCGCGAGACTTTGATCTTCGGCATTGAAGATGCCGCGTGGGGACAGAATGCCCCTCCCCCTTGTGGGGAAGGGTTAGGAGCGGGGGTATTCAACCTAGAACCCGGCATTCTTCATCGCCGGATAGAGCGCCTGCCAGCGCCGCCATGCGTCCTCGTAGGCATGGGCGTGGCGGGTGTCGGGGTCGATCGTCTCGGCGACCGACGGGGGCGTGCAGACGGCGAGCGGCTCGGCGCCCTCCGCCGCGACCAGACCGAGCCGGGCGGCTCCGAAGGCTGCGCCGAATTCGCCCTCGGCGGGTATGTCGACCGGGACCCGCAGCGCGGTGGCGATCGCCTTCAGCCAATAGCGCGAGCGCGACCCGCCGCCGATCGCGGTGACGCGGGAAAGCTCGGTGCCGGCGGCGTGCAAGGCCTCCAGGCTGTCGCGGAAGGCGAAGGCGACACCCTCCAGCACGGCCTGCGTCAGCTCCGTTTTGCCCGATTGATGCGCGAGGCCAACAAAGGCGCCGCGGATGGCGGCGTCGTTGTGCGGCGTGCGCTCGCCCGAGAGGTAGGGCAGGAAGGCGACGCCGCCGGGCGCACACAGTTCCTCGCCCAGCGACGCCGCCAGTTCGGACGCGGTAGAGCCAGTCACGCCCTCCAGCCAGTTGAGGCAGTCGGTCGCCGACAGGATGACGCCCATCTGGTGCCAGGTGCCCGGAAGCGCATGGCAGAAGGCGTGGACCGCGCTCTGCGGGTTGGGCAGGTAGCTGTCGTTGGCTGCGAAGAGCACGCCCGACGTGCCGAGCGAGACAAAGGCCGCACCTCCCGCGACCGCGCCCATGCCGCAGGCCGACGCAGCATTGTCGCCCGCGCCGCCGGCGACGACGACATTCGCGCCCATGCCCCAGCGATGTGCAAGTTCGGCGCGCAGACTGCCCGACACTTCGGTGCCCTCGACCAGCCTCGGCATCGCGTTTTCCGGAAGGCCGGTGGCGGCAAGCAACTCGGGCGACCAGCGCCTCGCCCCGACATCGAGCCAGGACGTGCCGGAGGCATCCGACATTTCCGAGACTTGCTCGCCGGTCAGCCAGAGCCTGAGATAGTCCTTCGGCAGCAGAACTTTGGCGACGCGCGCATAGATCTCGGGCTCGTTCTCCCTGACCCAGACGAGCTTGGGCGCGGTGAAGCCGGGGAAGACGATGTTGCCGGTGAGATCGCGGAAGCGCGGATCGGCGTCGAGCGCGGCGGCCTGGGCGAAGCTGCGCGTGTCGTTCCAGAGGATGCAGGGCCGCAGGACCGCGTCGGACGCGTCGAGCAGCGTCGCGCCGTGCATCTGTCCCGAAAGCCCGATGCCGCGGACGGCGGCGAGTTCGGCCGGATGCTCGGCCTTCAGCCGGTCGAGCGCGTCTTCCGTCGCGCGGATCCAGTGGGCGGGCTCCTGCTCCGACCAGCCGGAGGCAGGCCGGGAGACCTCGAGGCCGGCGCTCGCCGAGCCGACGACCTTCTGGTCGCCGTCGATCAACAGCGCCTTGACACTCGACGTGCCCAGATCGAGCCCGAGATACATTGTTCCTCCCACCGGCCGTGGCAGGCATGGCCGCGCCGGCTGCGGCCTGCCCTGCCCCATTCATAGGCAAAAAGGGTGGGAGGTGCACGGAATTTTTTCGTGTCCCGCAATAAATATGCGGATCAGGCCGCCAGGCCCGCGGCGCGTTCCATAAACATGCGCGACAGCGGGCTGTGCGGCCGGTCGCGGTGGCGGCGCGCGGCAAGCTCCCACGCGAGACCACCCACTCCCGCGCGGATCGCCGCCTCGACGAGCGTCAGCTCCAGCACGTCGCGCTGCGCGTGGCTGCCGCCGAAGCGGTGGGCGATTGTCCTGAGCGGCGACAGGAGCCGCACGGCCGCAGCGTAGTCGCCGCGGCCGAAGGCGGCGATGGCGCGGGTGGCGGGCCCGCCGACGTCGCGCGTGAAGCCGGCATTGTCGCCGCCGCGGGCGATCGCCTCCGCCTGCGCCTCCAGCAGGGCGTCGATCGCGTCGGGACACCCTGCCCCAACAAAGGCCATGGCGGCGTGCATGTCGTTGAAAGCGTAGTGGCCGGCACCACCGATGCCCTGCCACTGGTCGGCAAGCACGCGCCACCGGTCGCCGACCTCGACGCCACCGAGGTGGAGCCGCCAGAGGATGGCCGAGGCGTCGACCATGTTGAGCGCCAGCTTCGAGCGGCTGCCGAAGATCGGGCCGTCATAGAGGGCGAGCACCTCGCCCGGCTCGCCGAGCTCGTAGTGGAAGAGCGACAGGTGCCACCAGTTGTGGACCTTGAGGAAGCTGTCCTTCGACCAGTTGTCGATCGTGCCGCGCATCCAGGCGATGCCGTCGGCCTGCCGAGACTGCATCTCCATGACATGCGCCACGGCATGATGCGCCCAGCCGTCGCGGGGCTCCAGCTCGACGGCGCGGCGGCCGGCCGCCTCGGCGAGCGCGTAGTCGCCGTTCTCCTCCAGGCCGAAGGCATGCATGCCCAGCAGCGCGTGGTAGCCGGGCATGCCTTCATCCCATTCCGGCAGCGCCGCCGCGATCCGGTCGCGCAGCATGCGGCTGTTGCCGGTGAAGAAATCGACCTGATGCCCGGCCTGCAGCGCCAGCGCGTCGCGCGGATGATCCGCGGCGAGTTCGGCGAGGCTGCGGCCGGCCTCGTGCCACCCGCCCCGGCAGAGCCGGCCGAGGGCATCGACGTGCCGCCGCTCGCGGGCATCGGCCGGTAGGGCGGACGCAGCGGCGTGGCATCCGCGCGCCACGTCAAGGGCAGCCGCCTCCGTCGAAAGGGCAAAGAGATAGCCCTTCAGCACCCACGCCATGACGAATTCCGGGCGGCGGGCAAGCGCCGCCTCGACATCCGCGACGGGATCCCCGGCGAAGCACTGGAGACCGCGCAGCGCCTTCTCGTAGAGCGCCAGGCAATCGGGATCGGCGCCGCTCAGCGCGTGTCCAAGCCTGTCCTTCATCGCAGCTCGCTCCTCTCCTCGACCAATGTGGTGACATTGACACCACCGCCCATGCAACGGAAAAACACTGAATGGAGAGGGACGCGGCGCGGGAACTGGCTAGCCATCTCGCAAGCGACGAGAGGCTGGTCTGGTCAGGCTCGCCGGCGCCGCTGCGCTACGCGCTGTTCGGGCTGACGGTCAGCCGCACCCTCCTCGTCGCGCTGGCGCTGCTGACGGCAATGGCCGCGGTGATCGTGCTCGCCTGGCTGGGGCCGGGCTTCGGCCTCAATCCGTTCCAGCAGGCGGTGCTCATCGTCGCGATGCCGCTGCCGCTCGCGAGCGCCGCCCTCCTCTCCGATCCGCTGATCCGTTTTCTCGAGGCGGGCAACGTCGTCTACGGCCTGACCGACCGGCGCGCCATGCTCCTGGTGCGCGGCCGGCACTCGCGCATCGAGGAGGTGCCGGCGAGCCGCTTCCTCCCGCCGCGAAGCCGGACCCACCGCGACGGCACGCGAACCTTGCTGTTCTTTCCCCTGCCCCACCAGAACCCGCCGGGCCGCGAGGCCTCCGGGGCGCGCGGCGGCTTCATTGGCGTGCGGAACGGCGCCGAGCTGGAGCGCGAGCTGATCCGCCTCACGGCCGCCAATGGGCCCGGCAAGGCGGAGACTCGCACGCCGCGGTAATCTCCCGTCAACCTCCGGCAACAACGATGGCAAGCGTGAGGAGGGTGATTCGCCGCGCACCCCCTCCGGCAGCATGGGCGCGGCGTGAGGGGTTGGGGTTTCAAATGTCGGTCACGGGTTCCGGTCAGGGCATAGGCGTCGAATCAAGCGTGGTGCTCTTTCCACTCGAGCGGCAGCGGCGCGAGGTGTCCGACCTGGCACGCCGCCTGCTGCGCAAGCGCAGCGTCGCAGCGGCGGACAAGGAATGCTCGCGCGTTGCCGACGCAATGTTCGCGCGGCTGGCACGGCTGGGGCTGGGCGAGATGGAGCAGGACGAGGCGGTCGGCGCCTTCTTCCACGCGGTCGAGCAGGAACTGGCGATGCTGCGCGAAGCGCGCGCCGGCTGCGCCTGCTGCGCCGCGGAGGCCTGACGTGGCGATTGCCTTTCCGGGCCGGTGCGACGATCATCGGCCGGTCGGAAAGGGGCATCTTCCATGCATGTGCGGCGTGATTGGGTCGACGGCAGCGTCGAGGACTATGTCGGCGAGCGCCGCCGGTGGATGGACAGCGTCAACAGCGCAGCGCTAGAGCGGCGGATCGGCGAACTGGCGGCGCTCAACCGCCGCATCCACGAGGTCGACTGCGTCAACCTCAACCCGGCGACCAACGTCATGAACCCGCGGGCGGAGGCGCTGCTGTCAGCCGGCCTCGGCACGCGGCCCTCGCTCGGCTACCCGACGCAGAAATACGAGATGGGGCTGGAGGCGATCGAGGAGATCGAGGTCATCGCCGCCGCGCTCGCCTGCGAGGTATTCGATGCGCGCCATGCCGAGATCAGGGTGGCGTCGGGCGCGATGGCCAACCTCTACGCCTTCATGGCGACGACGCAGCCGGGCGACGCGATCATCGTGCCGCCGGCTTCCCTGGGCGGGCACGTCACGCATCACGAGGCGGGAGCGGCCGGGCTCTACGGCCTGCGCATCTTCGAGGCGCCCGTCGCGCCGGATAGAAACGGCATCGACCTCGACGGTCTGGCCCGGCAGGCGCGCGAGTTGCAGCCGCGCCTCCTCACCATCGGCGGCAGCCTCAATCTCTTCCCTTGGGACGTGCGGGGCGTGAGGGCGATCGCCGACGAGGTCGGCGCGCGCCTCCTGTTCGACGCCGCGCATCTCTGCGGCATGATCGCCGGCCGGCAGTGGGAGAACCCGTTGGCGCTCGGCGCCGACATCATGACGATGAGCACCTACAAGAGCCTCGGCGGACCGCCCGGCGGGCTGGTGCTGACGAATGACGACGCGCTGGCAAGGCGCCTCGACGCCATCGCCTATCCGGGGCTGACGGCGAATTTCGACGTCTCGAAGTCAGCCGCGCTCGCCGTCACGCTGCTCGACTGGCGCGAGCTGGGAGAAGACTACGCGCGGACGATGGTGGCGACTGCCGAAGCACTTGCCGCGGCGCTCCTTCGGCGCGGCGTCCCGGTCCATGGCGGCGGGGCGGCGACACGGTCGCACCAGTTCGCCGTCGCGGCGCATCGCTATGGCGGCGGACAGAAAATGGCAATGAAGCTGCGGCGGGCAAACATCCTCGCCTCGGGCATCGGCCTGCCGCTGCCGCAGGTCGAGGGGGACCTCAACGGGTTGCGGCTAGGCACGCCGGAGATCGTCCGCTGGGGCATGGACGAGAGCCATATGGACGAGCTGGGCGGCCTCCTGGCCTCCGCGCTGGAAATGGAGCGGCCGGGGCAGATGGCGGCGGAGGTGTCGCGCTTCAGGAGCAGGTTCCGGGACCTGCATTTCGTGCGCGGCGAGTAGCTATCCGCGTTCCGGCGCCTCGGCGGATTCGCCCAGCCTGTCGGCCACCACCGCGCCGCGCTCGCCCATCGGCCGCGGCCTGCCGGTCGTGGTGTCGCGCGCCGTCTGGTGCTCCATCTCCGAATTGAGTTCCGCGCCGATCAGCACGATGAGGACGGAGATCCATATCCACATCATGAAGCCGACGGCGGCACCCAGCGAGCCGTAGGTGGCGTTGTAGTCGGCGAAATTCTGCAGGTAGAACGAGAAGCCGAACGAGGCGATCAGCCAGACGAGCGTGGCAAGGGCGCTGCCCCATGTCACCCAGCGCCAGGCGGCGTTTTCGCGGCTCGGGCCGAAGCGGTAGATGAGCGAGATCGCCATCAGAACCGCCCCAACCATGAGGACCCAGCGCCCGACCCTGACGAGAAGGTCAGCGGAGTCGCCCAGATTGACCAGGGCAAGCACGGCCGGAATGATGCCGATGACGGCGATGAGCAGCACGGCCATCGCCATGGCGCCGAGCGTGAAGAGGAACGAAATCAGGGTGAGCCTGATGAAGCCGCGCTTCTCGCTCTCGTTGTAGGCGACGTTCATGCCCTCGAACATCGCCTTCATGCCGTTATTGGCGCTCCAGAAGGCGATGGCGAAGGAGATGAGGAAGCCGATGCTGAGCGAGGCCGGGTCCTGCGTCACCAGCTCGGTGAGCTGGGCCTGGATGAGTTCCATGCCCGATGCCGGAACGAAACCCTCGATATAGGACAGATGGTCGCTCAGCGACGCGGGGTCGGTGAAGATGCCGTAGAGCGACACGAAGGTCGCGAGGCCCGGGAAGAGCGCGAGCACGAGGTAGAAGGTGATGCCGGCTGCGATCAGCATCAGGCGGTCGCGGCTGATGGCGCCGAAGAGACGGACCGCGATATCCTTCCATCCCTTGGCCGGGATCTCACGCGGGGTGTCCGCGTGACGCCCCCGCCCATGCTCGGCTTCTCTCTGTCTGGTCACGGCTGCCTCGTCCATGGGTTCCGGTCCGGGATTATCGGCATCTTGGCGCCCTCCGTTGAACAAGAAAAAGGCGCCCGGAGTTCCGGACGCCTCTCTTCAGGCCGGCTGACGGCTCTTACTGCTGCTGGATGCCGATGCGCTGCTGGTCGCGGTGCTCGGCATAGGTCGCCTCGTCATATTCGGGCGCCGCCTCGATCTGGTCGCGCGTGTACTGGGTGTAGATGAACCAGTTGTTGTTTTCGTCGCGCATGAACTGCACTTCGTCGAGCCCCAATGCGACCTCCCGGGTTCCGATGCCGAGGAAGCCGCCGACGTCGACGATCACGGCGTCGAAGCTGCCCTGCTCGGTGAGGATGATGTCGCCGACATTGCCGACATTCTCGTCGTTCATGCCGTAGACGGTCGAGCCGATGAGATCGTCGGCACGCACCTGCTGCGCCTCGACGCCCTGCATCTGGTCACGGCCGATCGCAGCGGTCGTGTCCTGGTCCTGCTGCATCTGCTGGCCGGGCTGCTGCTGGCCGGTCTGGGCCACCTGGTCGCCGGCCATGCGGACCTCGAAGTTGAGCTGGAAGTTCTCCCGCTCGGCCAACACGATCACCGTGCCGCCATCGGCGACGACATTATGACCGGCCTGGCCGGCCTGCATCTGTGCCTGCTGCTGGCCGTCCTGCGTTGCAGCGCCCGTCTGTGCCTGCTGCTGGTCGGCCGGCTGCTCGGTCTGGGCCGCCTGCTGGTCAGTCGCCTGGTCCTGCTGCGGCTGCTGCTGGGCCAACTCGGGCGTCCAGCGCTGCTGGTCGCGCTGATCTTCCCAGGTCGCCTGGTCATACTGCGGGGCGCCTTCCAGCTGCTCCTGCGTATAGGGCGTGTAGACGTACCAGTTGCCGTCTGCATCCGACATGAGCTCGAGCTCGTCCATGCCGAGCGCCACTTCCTGGGCGCCCATGCCGAGGAAGCCGCCGACGTCGACGACGATGGCGTCGACCTGGCCTTCCTGGGTCAGAAGCACGTCGTTGATGCTGCCGATGTTCTCGTCGTTGGCGCTATAGACCTCGGAGCCGATCAGGTCGTCGGCGCTGATCTGCCCGATGTCGGCCGCCTGCAGGTCGTCGCGGGCACGAACGCCGGCCATCTCCTGGTCGCCCTGCTGCTGCGCCTGCTGATCCTGCTGGGCCGCCTGCTGCTGGTCCTGCTGGGCTTGGCCGGTCTGTGCCTGCTGCTGGTCCGGCTGGACCTGGCCCTGCTGCTGCATGCCGGCCTGGCCACGCTGGATACGGAGGTTCACCTGAACCTCTTCCTGCTGCGCCTCGATGATGACCGTCGCTCCGTCGGAGACGGTGATCTCCTGCTGCGCCTGCTGTCCCGCCATCTGGTCGCCGGCGGGCTGCGTCGCCTGCTGCGCGGTCTGATCCTGCTGCTGGGCCTCCTGGCCCTGCTCGGTCTGCTGGGCCTCCATCTCCTGCTGGCCGGCGGCACCCGATTGCTCGGTCTGCGTCTGCGCATATGCGCCGCTGGCGACGAGGGTCGCTATGGCAGTGGTCGCCAAGAGCTTGCGAATCATGTCTTTCTCCCTGGGTTCTTTCGATTGGTTCGCTGGTGAGCGCGATCACCGCGGAGGCGGCGATTCCCGAACCCAATCGCGGAACCCGCAGGATGTTCCGGCCCCGAAACGATTACTTTTTCCGGCAGAAGATGCTGCTCCTCAAGGAACTTCGCCGCCTCCCGCGCGGTTCGGCGGGTGGACGGCTTCTCGCCACGTGCTGACGGAGCCGGACGAGACGGGAGGCCGGAGGAGCGGATCGCCGGCCTCCCGTTCTCATCCTGCTATCGCCCTTTTTTCGATCCTCTCTCGTCCGCCGTCTTCTTCTTCCCGCCCTGCGGCTCGTCCTGCCAGTGTGACACCCCGTCGCCATGCAGCGACAGGTCGACCTTGCTGATCTTCTTCATGTCGCCTTGCCCCGCTTCCTCGGGCAGGTCGGGCAAGTCCTGGTCGTCGGGCGTCTTCTTCCTGTCTGCCATCTGCGCGCTCCGTCCTATGTGTAGGATGTCGCGCCCAACCTTCCCTTTCGCCCGCTTGTTCCGACGGCGAGGCGGAACAAGGAGCGTCGCGGCGTGTTGTCACCAGCCTGTCCTGCAGGAGCCCCCATGCCGCCTTCCGCACTCGACGACATCTCCCGCCGCTATGGCATCGCCGACTACTATCACGGCCCCGACGGCTCGCGGGTCGATACATCGGCCGAGACGAAGCGCCATATGCTGAAGGCGCTCGGCGCCGGCGATCGGCTCAGCCACGCAAGCGACGAAGGGCTGGGCGATGCCGACCTGCCGGAGCCGCCGGAACTGCGCTTCACGGGCGCCGCCGGATGCCATATCCCCGACTGGCTGCCGCAGGCACCGGCCTGGGGCATCACGCTGCAGCTCTACGAACTGCGATCGGAGCGCGACTGGGGCATCGGCGACTTCGCCGATCTCGCGGCACTGGCGCCGCTGGCGGCCGAGGAAGGCGCCGACTTCATCGGCCTGACGCCGCTCCATGCCCTCTTCATCGGCGAGCCGGAGAAGGCGAGCCCGTTCTCGCCCTCCAACCGCCGCTTCCTGAACCCGCTCTATATCGCCGTCGACAAGGTGCCGGGCTTCGAACCCGACATGGCCGACCAGGAGCGGCTGCGGAAGCTGCGCTCGGTCGCATTCGCCGACTACGCGGGCGTGGCGGCGGCCAAGCTCGACGCGCTGCGGCTCGTCTGGGCCAAATGGCAGGCGGGCGGTCCCGACAAGGAGGAACTCCTCGCCTCCTTCAGGCGCTACCGCGCCGCCCGCGGGCAGGCGCTCGAGCGGCACGCGCTGTTCGAGGCACTCTCGCTCCACATGGTGGCGGAAGGGGCCTATGCCGGATGGACCACCTGGCCCAAGGATTACGCTTCGCCCGATGCGCCGGCGGTAATCGACTGGGCGCGCCAGAATGCTGACGAGATCGAGTTCCAGGCCTGGCTCCAGTGGCTCTGCGACGTCCAGCTTGGCGTCGCCGCCCAGGCCGCCCGCAGCGCCGGGATGCGCATCGGCCTCTATGTCGACCTGGCCGTCGGCGAGGCGCCGGACGGTTCGGCCGTGTGGAGCGACCGCAAACTCTTCCTCGACCACACCACGATCGGCGCGCCGCCCGACTTCTTCAGCGCCCACGGCCAGGGATGGGGCGTCGCCGCGCTTTCGCCAGTTGCACTGCGCGAGCGCGACTACGAGCCATTCGTCGAGCTGATCGGCGACGCCAGCCGCCACGCCGGCGCGCTGCGCATCGACCACGTGATGGCGCTCTGGCAGCTCTTCATGGTGCCGGACGGGCAGTCGCCCGCGGCGGGCGCGCATTTGCGCTATCCCGTCGACAGCCTGCTCGCACGGCTCTCCGCACTGTCGCGCGACCAGCGCACCATCATCATCGGCGAGGATCTGGGGCACGTGCCGGAAGGCTTCCGCGACGTGATGCAACAGGCCAGCATCCTCTCCTACCGCATCCTCTATTTCGAGCAGAACGAGCACGGCTTCGTCGTACCGGACAACTATCCGCAGCTCTCGATCGCCTGCCTGTCGACGCACGACCTGCCGACGCTGCGCGGCTGGTGGATGGGGAGCGACATCGAGTTGCGTCGCGAGCACCGGCTGATCGACGGCGACGCCGCCGACCACCAGAACCGCAACCGCGCCCATGAGCGCGAGCGGCTGCTCGACGCCCTGCGCAAGGCGGGCGAGGAATTCCACCACCCCGGAGAGGAGGGGGAACCGCTGCCCGACATGCTGGCCGCGGCCGTCCATGGCTATGTGGCGCGGACCTCGTCGCTGCTCGCCGGTGTTCGGCTTGCCGACCTGGTGGGCGAGACCGAGCCGACCAATCTGCCCGGCACGTCGGACGAGTACCCCAACTGGCGCCGCAGGTCGCTCCTGCCGCTCGAAAAACTGCGCGACGAGCCGCTCTTCCAGGCGATCGTCTCAACCATGCGCGCGCGGCGGCCACGCGCATGAGCATGCCGACATCGACCTACCGGGTCCAGTTCAGGGACGGCTTCGACTTCGAGGCGGCGTGCCGGATCGTGCCCTATCTGGCGAGGCTCGGCATCAGCCACCTCTACGCCTCGCCGGTGATGACGGCCGTGACCGGCTCGACGCACGGCTACGACGTCACCGACTACAACGAGATCGACCCGGCGCTGGGCGGCCGCGAAGGCTTCGACCAGCTCTGCAGCGAACTGCGCGCGCACGGGCTCGGGCTGATCCTCGACATCGTGCCGAACCACATGGCGGCGTCGCTCGAGAACGACTGGTGGTACGATGTCGTCCAGTGGGGCGAGCAGAGCCGCTACGCCGGCCATTTCGACATCGACTGGTCGCGCAAGCTGACGCTTCCCTTCCTTGGCCGGCCGTTGGCCGAGGTCCTGGACGAGGGCGAGCTGTCGGTCCGTCTGGACGAGGAGGGGGGCAGCCTCGCGATCGGCTATTTCGACAATCGGTTTCCGCTCCATCCCGGAAGCTGGACGCCGATCCTGGCCGGCTGCAGCGACGCGGTTGCAGGACAGATCTGCGCTCTGGCCGAGAGGAGCGACCCGGCACAGGGCGGCAGGCTGCGCCAAGACCTCAAGGCCGCGCTGCCGTCCCTGAAAACCGGCGGGCTCCGCGAGGAACTGGAGCGCGCCTCCCGCGACCGCAGCTTCATCGAGGCAGCCCTCGACCACCAGCCCTGGGAACTGATCTACTGGAAGCGGGCGAGCCGCAGGCTGAGCTACCGCCGCTTCTTCGAGGTGACGGGGCTGGTCGGCACGCGCGTCGAGGAAGAGCGCGTCTTCGACGACATCCACAGGCTGACCTTCGAGCTTGTTCGCAGCGGACAGGTGGACGGATTGCGCGTCGACCATGTCGACGGGCTCGCGGACCCGCGCCGCTACCTCGTCATGGTGCGCGAGGCCGTCGGGCCGGACGTGCACCTGACGGTCGAGAAGATCCTGGGCGAGGACGAGCTCCTGCCGCGCGACTGGCCGGTGTCCGGCACGACGGGCTACGAGTTCATCGACGCCTCTTTTGATCTCCTCGGATCGGAGGAAGGCCGCAGAACGATTTCGGAAGCCTACGAGCAGGCCACGGGCGCCGCGCCGACGTCGCAGCAGCGCCGCGCGACGAAGACGCAGGTCGCGACCCGCAACTTCAACGGCGAGCTGAACGACGTGGCGTCGCTGCTCCACGCGGCGGCGGGCGGTTCGCATGAAGAGCAGGACATCCGGGCAGCGCTGACGGAGCTGATCGTCGCGATGCCGGTCTACCGGACCTACCTCTCGGACGACGTGCTTTCGGACGACGACGTCGCGATCCTCCGCCACGCCGCGGAGCGGGCCCGCGAGCGGGGCCAGGCACCCGCCGAGGCCATTGACGCCATCATCTCCGTGCTGACGCGGAGCAACGCTGCCGGCCCGGCGCGCGAGGCGCGCATCCGCTTCCAGCAGTTGAGCGGGCCGGCGATGGCAAAAGGCATCGAGGACACCCTCTTCTATCGCGACCACCGCCTGCTGCCGCTGAACGAGGTCGGCTCCGAACCCGATCGCGCGCCGCTGTCGCTCGACCGGTTCCACGCCTTCATGGAGCGTCAGGCGGAGGCCGCGCCGCTCGCGCTGACGGCCACCTCGACCCACGACACCAAGCGAGGCGAGGATGCGCGGGCGCGACTGCTGGCGCTGACCGAGCAGCCCGAAATCTGGATCGCCGCCGTCGAGCGGTGGCGCGCCCGGCACCGGCATCTCCTGCGCGAGCTGCAAGACGGCGTGGCCCCCGAGCCGGAGGTCGAATGGATGATCTACCAGGCGCTGGCCGGCATCTGGCCCGAGGACGAGGTGGATGGCGAGGCGGCGCCGAACCTCGCCCAGCGGTTCCTGCCCTTCCTCGAGAAGGCGCTGCGCGAGGCAAAGCTGCGCACCAGCTGGACGGACGTGGACGAGGAGTACGAAGCGGCATGCGCGACCTATGCCGAGGGCCTGCTGAACGATGCCGGGTTCCGGATCGAGTTCCCGCAGGTGATCCGGCCGTTCATCAGGGCAGGCTGGCTGAACAGCCTGGCGCAGACGGCGGTGAAGCTTGCCGCGCCGGGCGTGCCGGACATCTACCGCGGGACGGAGGTCGCGGATTTCAGCCTGGTCGACCCCGACAACCGGCGCCCGCTCGACCACGCGCTGCCCGCTGCCGCGCTCGATCTGGCCGAGGCGGAGCTGCCGCCGCCCGGCTGGCGGCTGAAGCAGCTGCTGGTGGCCCGCGTCAACCGGCTGCGGCGGGACAACGCGGCCTTCTTCGGGGCGGCCGGCTACGTACCGCTGAAGGCCTCGACGCCGCATGCCGCGGCCTTCGCGCGGCACTACCAAGACGGGCTGCTCGTGGTCGTCGTACCTCGCCTGACCATGGCGATTTCCGACGATTCTCTCGCGATATCGCCAGACGCCTGGAACGGCCACCAGATCGATCTGCCGGCCGACTGGGCGGGACGGGTCGTCCGCGATGTCCTGACAGGGCGGGAGGTTGCTCTTGGCAACAGCCTGTCGCTGGAGGATGCGTTCTCGGAACGCCCGTTGGCCATCCTGGCCGCCGGGCTGGCGTCTAGCTCCTGAACCAGTCGAGGCAGCCGAGCGGGACAATCGAGCCGCTCACCATGATCGCGCCGTGGCGGTAGAGCGGCAGGAGGCTTATCCCTTTAGGCACATCGATCGCCCAGACGTGATCCCGGCGGTCCGACCAGACGAGTCTGCCGTCGACGCTCGTCATAGCCGCGAAAGCCGCGGCCGGATCGAGGCCGGGACGGAAGACGACGACGACTGGCGCCCCGTCCTGTGCTGCAGGCAAGGCCGCGCCACCTCCAGCGATTACCGCGATCGCGGCAAGCGCCGCAGGAGCGTGGCGAGCGCCGCCGCTGCGGCCGCGTCCGCCGGAACGCACGAAGTAGCCCGCCACGACGAAGGCAACGCCGAAGACGACGAACCAGAGGAGGTCCCAGAAGAGGGGATTGGCCGAATCCATGCGGATGCGGTGGATGCCCAGCACCCAGTGCGACACGATCCCGTCGACGATGTGCCACGCGCCGAAGCCGACGAGGGCCCAGGAGAGCAGCGTCCGGTCAGCGTGCGGCGCGGCAAACGCTGAACGAGCCTTCCACAGGAGCCACATCCCCACGAGCGTCACGACATACATCAGCGCGTGGAAGAGCCCGTCGGCCATGACCTGGAACCGCAGGTCGCCGGCCTGTTCGAGGGCCGAAAGGAGATGGTGCCACTGCAGGATCTGGTGGAGCAGGATGCCGTCGAAGAAACCGCCAATGGCGAAGCCGAGCAGGAAGCCGCTCCAGTTCAGGGCAGCGGGGAACGAGGGTGGAGCAGGTTGAGTGACGGCTGTCATCAGGCGATGCCTCAAGGGCTGTATCCACCCACAACCGATGCTTGACGCGCGTGTTCCGTGCCCAATGTCTGGGCAATGGAACAAAGGAATAAGGTGCCGGGTTAACGCCCCGGACAGGGGTAGGTTCATGAAGCTATCGGACAGTAGCCGCCGCGTCGAACCGGCAGGCACCGGCTGCGGGCGGTGCCGATGAAGGGGCAGAAGAAGATGCCGGCGGCGCGACCCGTTCCGTCGAGCGACGAGCGGCTCAACGCGCTCGCCGCCAACCGTATCGCGATCGAGGGCGTCGATCCCGAGATCGATGCCGGCCGCTTTCCCGCGAAGGCTGTGGCGGGCGAGCCCTTCCGCGTCGAGGCGGACATTTTCGGCGACGGCCACGACGTCATCGCCGCCGCGCTGCTCTGGCGCCGCGACGGCGTCGAGGGCTGGGCGGAAGTGCCGATGGAGTTCATCGTCAACGACCGCTGGCAGGCGGAGATCATCCTGCCCGAAATCGCCACCTACCGCTTCACGCTGATCGCCTGGCGCGACCTATTCGCCACCTGGCACAAGGATACCGGCAAGAAGATCGCGGCCGGCCAGAAGGTCTCGCTGGAGACGACCGAGGGCTTCCATCTCGTCGAAGCCGCTGCCGAGAATCCCGGCGATGCTGCGGTGCGCGAGATCCTCGACAGGCTGAACGACGTCGATGAAGCGGAGCGGCTGAAGCTCCTCATGGCACCCGCGACGCTCGACCAGATGCGGCGGGCCGGCCAGCGCACCAACCTCTCCCGCTACGAGCGCGAACTCGCCGTCATCGCCGAGCGCCCCCTGGCGGCGTTCGGCGCCTGGTACGAGCTCCTGCCGCGCTCGCAAGGCAAGCCCGGCGAGCACGGCACGTTCGATGATGTCATCGCGCGCCTCCCCTACGTGCGCGACCTCGGCTTCGACGTGCTCTACTTCCCACCGATCCATCCGATCGGCCGCACCAACCGCAAGGGCCCGAACAACAGCCTGACGGCGGGGCCGGACGACCCAGGCAGCCCCTACGCGATCGGCGACGCGGAAGGCGGGCACGATGCGATCCATCCCGAGCTCGGCAGCTTCGACGACTTCAAGCGGCTGATCGACGCCGCGCACGAGCACGAGCTCGAAATCGCGCTCGACTTCGCCATCCAGTGCTCGCCCGACCATCCGTGGATCAGGGAGCACCCGGAATGGTTCGACTGGAGGCCCGACGGAACGATCAAGTTCGCCGAGAACCCGCCCAAGAAGTACGAGGACATCGTCAACGTCCACTTCTACCGCGGCGCGATCCCCGGCCTGTGGCACGCGCTGCGCGACATCGTGCTGTTCTGGATCGGCCACGGGGTGAAGATCTTCCGCGTCGACAACCCGCACACCAAGCCGTTCCCCTTCTGGGAGTGGATGATCGGGGAGGTCCAGGCGAAGCATCCCGATGCCATCTTCCTGTCGGAAGCCTTCACGCGCCCGAAGGTCATGAAGCGGCTGGCCAAGGTCGGCTTCACCCAGTCCTACAGCTACTTCACCTGGCGCAACGAGAAGTGGGAACTCCAGGAATATTTGGAGGAACTGACGCAGCAGGAATGCCGCCACTACATGCGGCCGAACTTCTTCGCCAACACGCCCGACATCAATCCCTATTTCCTGCAGTCGAGCGGCCGGCCGGGCTTCCGCATCCGGCTCGCGCTGGCCGCGACGCTGGCCGGCAGCTACGGCATCTATAACGGCTTCGAGATCTGCGATTCCGCGCCGGTGCCGGGCAAGGAGGAATATCTCGATTCAGAAAAATACCAGCTGCGCAACTGGGACATGGACCAGCCCGGCAACATCCAGGACGACATCCGCCTGATCAACGGCATCCGCCGCCGGCACCCGGCGCTCAAGGCCTTCTCCTCGCTGCGCTTCCACAACGCCTTCGACGACCAGGTGCTCTACTATTCGAAGCGCGACGACGCGGCCGAGGACTTCGTGCTCTTCCAGGTGCTGCTCGATCCGCGGGCGCCGCACGAGTTCGGCTTCGAGGTCCCGCTGTGGGAGTTCGGGCTTCCGGATGACGCCTCGATCGAGGTCGAGGATCTCGTGCACGGGAACCGCTTCACCTGGCACGGCAAGAACCACACGCTGCGGCTCGACCCGCAGGACCGCCCCTATGCGATCTGGCGCCTGATCCCGCCGGGAGCCCCGAGATGAAGCCTTCCTCCGCTCGCCCCGATGGCGCGATCGACCGGTCCCAGCCCGACTGGTACAAGGACGCGATCATCTACCAGCTGCACGTGAAGGCGTTCCAGGACGCCAACGGCGACGGCATGGGCGACTTCGCCGGGCTGATGCAGCGCCTCGACTACGTCCAGGAACTGGGCGTCACAGCGATCTGGCTGCTGCCGTTCTATCCCTCGCCGCTTCGCGACGACGGCTACGACATCGCCGACTACCGCTCGATCAATCCTTCCTACGGCTCGATGCGCGACTTCCGGGCCTTCGTGACCGAGGCGCACCGGCGCGGCCTGAGGGTCATCACCGAGCTGGTCATCAACCACACATCGGACCAGCATCCGTGGTTCCAGCGCGCCCGGCACTCGAAACCCGGATCAGCCGCACGCGACTTCTATGTCTGGAGCGACACCGACACGAAGTTTCCCGAGACGCGCATCATCTTCCTTGACACGGAGAAGTCGAACTGGACCTGGGACCCGGTCGCCGGGCAGTTCTTCTGGCATCGCTTCTATTCTCACCAGCCCGATCTCAACTTCGACAATCCGCGCGTGCTGCGCGAGGTGCTGAAGGTCATGCACCACTGGCTGGAGATGGGGGTCGACGGGCTGCGGCTCGACGCGATCCCCTATCTGATCGAGCGGGAAGGGACGAATAACGAGAACCTGCCCGAGACGCACGAGATCCTGAAGAAGATCCGCGCCGAGCTCGACGCGCATTATTCCGACCGCATGCTCCTGGCGGAGGCCAACCAGTGGCCGGAGGACACGCGCCCCTATTTCGGCGAGGGCGACGAGTGCCACATGGGCTTCCACTTCCCGCTCATGCCGCGCATGTACATGGCGCTGGCGCAGGAGGACCGGCACCCGATCACCGACATCATCCGCCAGACGCCCGACATCCCCGACGCGTGCCAGTGGGGCATCTTCCTGCGCAACCACGACGAATTGACGCTCGAGATGGTGACCGACCGCGAGCGCGACTATCTCTGGCGCACCTATGCCGAGGATTCGCGGGCACGCATCAATCTCGGCATCCGCCGCCGGCTGGCGCCGCTGATGCAGAACGACCGGCGCAAGATCGAGCTGATGAACTCGCTGCTCATGTCGATGCCGGGCACGCCGATCGTCTACTACGGCGACGAACTCGGCATGGGCGACAACTACTATCTGGGCGACCGCGACGGCGTGCGCACCCCGATGCAGTGGTCGCCGGACCTCAACGCCGGCTTCTCGCGGGCCGACCCGCAGCGGCTCTTCCTGCCGGTGATCCTCGACCCGATCTACGGCTACCAGGCCGTCAATGCCGAGAGCCAGATCCGCAACCCGTCCTCGCTGCTCAACTGGATGCGCCGGCTGATCGCGGTCAGGAAGCAGCACCGCGCCTTCGGCCGCGGGTCGATGACGATGCTCTATCCGCTGAACAGGAAGGTGCTCGCCTATCTGCGCGAGTTCGAGGGCGACCGCATCCTGTGCGTGGCGAACCTCTCGCGCTCGGCGCAGGCGGTGGAGCTCGACCTGTCGCGCTGGAAGGGCGCGGTGCCGATGGAACTGACCGGGCGCTCGCTCTTCCCGCCGATCGGCGACCTGCCCTATCTCGTCACGCTCCCGGCCTACGGCTTCTACTGGTTCCTGCTGGCCGACGAGGCGGATGCGCCGAGCTGGCACCAGCAGGTGCCGGACGTGCTGCCCGAATTCGTGACGCTGACCTCGCGCGACGGCCGCATCTCGACGGCGCTGTCCGGGCGCGAGGGGCGCCAGCTCGAAGAGGACAGCCTGCCGAAGTTCCTCCAGCTGCAGCGCTGGTTCGCCGCCAAGGACCGCCGCATCGCCTCGGCGCGGCTGAAGCCGCTCGCGGAGATCGACGACGGCCGCTTCATGCTGGCGACCTGCGAAGTGGAGCTCGACGGCGACAGGCAGTCCTATTTCCTGCCGCTCGCCGCGCGATGGGGCGAGGAGCACATCTCGTTCGGGTCGCCCACCCTCTCCTACACCATCGCCAAGCTGCGGCGGGGCCCACGGGTCGGTGGGCTGGTGGACGGCGCAGTGGACCCGGAGTTCGGCCAGCGCCTGCTCGATGGACTGAGAGAAGGCCTTACCCTCGACAGCGACGACGGCAGCATCGTATTCGAAGCGAATGTCGATCCCGCCCAGTTCGAACGTGTGGGTGAGCCGCGGCCGATATCCGGCGAACAGAGCAACCTGTCGCTCGTCTACGGCGACAGCATCGTCATGAAGATCTACCGGCGGCTCCGGGAGGGCTTCCAGCCCGAGGTCGAGATGGCCCGATTCCTGACCAATGTCGGCCGCTTCGAGAACATGCCGGCCTTCCTCGGCAGCATCACGCGCCGCGGCGGGGACGGCACGGAGACGGTGCTGGCGACGGCCTTCGCCTTCGTCCGCAACCAGGGCGACGCCTGGGAGAACCTGGTCTCTGCGCTGCACCGCCACTTCGAGGATGTCGACCTCGAGCCGGCGGCGACCGGGACGGACACGCCGGACGGCACACTGCCCTACGAGCTGTCGATGGGCGAGACGCTCGGCCGCCGCACCGGCGAGATGCATGTCGCGCTGGCGGCAGCGACCGACGATCAGGCCTTCGCCGCCGAGAAGACGACGGCGAAGGATGTCGATGCGTGGATCGCGGCCGCGCAGCGGGACGTGGACGAGATGCTGAAGGCGCTCGCCGCCGCGCGCACCGGGCTCGAGCCGTCGACTGTTGTGCTCGCCGACCGGCTGGCCTCGCTCGAGCCGGAACTGCGTGCGCGCCTCGAAGCGGCGCGGGGGCTCGAGCCGTCGGGCGGCCGCTCGCGCATCCATGGCGACTATCATCTCGGCCAGGTGCTGGTGGCACATGACGACGTCTATGTCATCGATTTCGAGGGCGAGCCGAGGCGCTCGATCGAGGAGCGCAGGCAGAAGATGTCGCCGCTGCGCGACGTCGCCGGCATGCTGCGCTCGCTGGACTATGCGGCAGCGACCGCAGTGCGCCAGCAGGCACACCTGCCGCCGTCGGACGTCGAGCGGCGCGCGACGCGGGCCGCCGAATGGCAGCGCCAGGTCTCGAAGGACTTCCTCGCCGCGTATCGGAAGGCAGTTGAAGGCAGCGCCACCGCGGTTTCCGACGCGGATTTCGAGGACGCGCTGCTCGACCTCTTCCTGATCCAGAAGGCGGCCTACGAGATCGGCTACGAGCTGGCGAACCGGCCGGGCTGGGTCGATATCCCGCTCGGCGGCTTGATCGAGCTGCTGCAACCCGAGGAGACGGAGGCTTGAGCGACATGCCGCCGATCCCTTCCCAGGACGACATCCACGCCATCGTGCGCGGCCGGCACGGCAACCCGTTCGGCGTGCTCGGGATGCATGGCGGCGGCGATACACCGCTGTCGGTCCGGGTCTTCGCCCCCGCTGCGGCGAGCGTTGAGGTGCTGGGGAAGCCAGGCGACGAGGCGGTCGCTCAGCTGGAGAGGATACATCCCGAAGGCTTCTTCTGCGGCGTCATCGAAGGGCGGCAGGAGCGGTTCCCCTATCGGCTGGCGATGTTGTCGGGCGACAACAGATGGGTCGTCGAGGACCCCTACGGGTTTCCGCCGGTGCTGGGCGAACTTGACGAGTACCTGCTGGCGGAAGGCAGTCACCTCGAGTTCTACAGGCGGCTTGGGGCGCACCCGATCACCCATGAGGGCGTCGACGGCGTCAGCTTCGCCGTCTGGGCGCCGAATGCGCGCCGCGTCAGCGTCGTCGGCGACTTCAACGCCTGGGACGGGCGCCGCCACCCGATGCGCAAGCGACTGGGCGTCGGGGTCTGGGAGCTGTTCATCCCGGGGCTCGGGACCGGGGAGATTTACAAATACGAGATCATCGGCGTGCATGGCGACGTCCTGCCGCTGAAGGCCGACCCGGTCTCGCAGGCGCACGAGAACCCGCCGGCCACCGCATCGATCGTCTGCGGCGAGCACAAGCACCAGTGGCAGGACGAGGCGTGGACGAGCCGGCGCGCGGCGCTGCAGCATGCGGGCGCGCCGATCTCGGTCTACGAGCTCCATCTCGGCAGCTGGCGCCGCGGCGGCTCGGGCGAGATGCTTGACTACGACACGTTGGCCGAGCTCCTGATCCCCTATGTCGGCGAGATGGGCTTCACCCATATCGAATTGCTGCCCATCACCGAGCATCCCTTCTCGGGATCGTGGGGCTACCAGCCGATCGGCCTCTTTGCGCCGACCCGCCGCTTCGGCCCTCCGAAGGCGTTTGCACGCTTCGTCGATCGGCTTCACGAGGCCGGCATCGGCGTGATCGTGGACTGGGTGCCGGCCCATTTCCCGTCGGACGCGCACGGTCTCGTCCGGTTCGACGGCACCGCGCTCTACGAGCACGAGGACCCTCGGCTCGGCTTCCACCGCGACTGGAACACGCTGATCTACAATTTCGGCCGTACGGAGGTTTCGAACTTCCTGCAGGCCAGCGCGCTCTACTGGCTCGACCAGTTCCACATCGACGGGCTGCGCGTCGATGCCGTCGCCTCGATGCTCTATCTCGACTACAGCCGGAACCCCGGCGAATGGATCCCCAACCGCTACGGCGGCAACCACAATCTCGACGCCATCGACTTCCTCCGCCGGGTCAACTCCCGCGTCGCGGAGCGGCATCCGGGCGCGATGATGATCGCCGAGGAATCGACCGCCTTCGACGGCGTCAGCCGCCCGGTCCACGACGGCGGGCTCGGCTTCGACTTCAAGTGGAACATGGGCTGGATGCACGACACGCTCGACTACATGAGCCGCGAGCCCGTCCACCGCCGCTACCATCACCACCAGATGACCTTCGGGCTCGTCTACGCCTATTCCGAGAAGTTCGTGCTGCCGCTCAGCCACGACGAGGTGGTGCACGGCAAGGGCTCGCTGATCGGCCGGATGCCGGGCGACCGCTGGCAGAAATTCGCGAACCTCCGTGCCTATTTCGGCTTCATGTGGACGCATCCGGGCAAGAAGCTTCTCTTCATGGGCGGCGAGTTCGCGCAGGAGCGCGAGTGGAACCACGACCAGTCGCTCGACTGGCACCTGCTCGATGACGCCATGCATGCGGGCGTGCAGCGGCTGGTGCGCGACCTGAACAGGCTTTACCGGCAGACGCCGGCGCTGCACGAGCTCGACACCGAGCCCGCCGGCTTCGAGTGGATCGAGGGCAACGACGCCGACAACAGCGTCTTCTCGTTCCTGCGCCGCGGCAAGGGCGACGGCGAGCCGGTTCTCGTCGTCACCAACATGACGCCCGTCGTCCGGAACGGCTACCGTTTAGGCGCGCCGCATGCCGGACAGTGGCGGGAGATACTCAACACCGACGCCCGCGAGTATGGCGGATCGGGTGTCGGAAACAACAGTGCCGTGCCGACGCAACCTGTTGGCTGGCATGGACGTTCCTGCTCCATCGAAATCGACCTGCCTCCCCTGGCGACGCTCATCCTCAAGCCGGAACGATAAGAAACATGGCGCGCACGCGAAGCCTCCTGCCGGGATCTCCCAACCCTCTCGGCGCCCATTGGGATGGCTCGGGCGTCAACTTCGCGCTCTTCTCGGCCAATGCCACGAAGGTGGAACTCTGTCTGTTCGATCCGTCTGGACGCCGCGAGATCGAGCGGGTCGAACTGCCGGAGTTCACCCATGAGGTGTGGCACGGCTACTTGCCCGATGTCCGGCCCGGCCAGCTCTACGGCTACCGCGTCCACGGGCCCTACGAGCCCTCGGCCGGTCATCGATTCAACCCGAACAAGCTGCTCCTCGACCCTTACGCGCTCGAGTTGCGCGGCGACATACGCTGGCACGATGCTGTGTTCGGCTACCGCGTCGGCCATCAGCGCGAGGATCTTTCCTTCGACCGGCGCAACTCCGCCTCCATCGTGCCGAAATGCGTCGTCGTCGACCCGGCCGTCACCTGGGGAACCGACATAAGGCCGCGGCGACCGTGGTCGGAGACGATCATCTACGAGGCCCATGTGAAGGGCATGACGGCGACGCGCGAGGACCTGCCGCAACAGTTCCGCGGCACCTTCGAGGGCATGGCCGATCCACGCGTCATCGACCATCTGGTGAAGCTCGGCGTCACCGCGATCGAGCTTCTGCCGGTGCAGGCCTTCTACGACGACCGCCACCTGGTGGAGAAAGGGCTGACCAACTACTGGGGCTACAACACCATCGGCTTCTTCGCGCCCGCCCCGCGGTACATCTCGCCCAACGGCAGCATCCACGAATTCAAGCTGATGGTGCGGCGGCTGCACGAGGCGGGCATCGAGGTGATCCTCGACGTGGTCTACAACCACACCGCCGAGGGCAACCACATGGGCCCCACCCTCTCCTTCCGCGGCATCGACAACGCGAGCTACTACGTCCTCGGCGACGATCCGCGCTTCTATTTCGACACCACCGGCACCGGCAACACCATGAACCTGCGCAACCAGCGCGTGCTTCAGATGGTGATGGATTCGCTGCGCTACTGGGTCCAGGAGTGCCATGTCGATGGCTTCCGCTTCGACCTCGCCAGCACGCTGGGGCGCGACCGCGATACGTTCGACCATGACGCCGTGTTCTTCGAGGCGGTGCGGCAGGACCCGGTCCTGTCCATGGTCAAGCTGATAGCCGAGCCCTGGGACACCGGCCCGGGCGGCTACCAGCTCGGCAACTTCCCGCCCGGCTGGGCCGAATGGAACGACCAGTACCGCGACACCGTCCGCGCCTACTGGCGCGGCGACGAGGGCGTGGTGCCAGTGCTGGCCGACCGCATTCTCTCCTCCGCCGGGACCTTCGAGAAGCGCGGGCGCCGGCCATGGGCGAGCGTCAACTTCGTCACCGCCCATGACGGTTTCACGCTGATGGACGTGGTCAGCTACAACGACAAGCACAACGAGGCGAATGGCGAGGACAACCGCGACGGCCATTCGCACAACCTCAGCTACAACTGGGGCGTCGAGGGCCCGACCGACGATCCGGCGATCATCGAGGTCCGCGACCGCACACGCCGCAATCTGATCGCGACCAACCTCCTCTCCCAGGGTATGCCGATGATCCTGATGGGCGACGAGATCGGCCGCACCCAGAACGGCAACAACAACGGCTACTGCCAGGACAACGAGATCAACTGGATGCGCTGGGAAGGGCTCGACGAGCGCGACCTCGCCTTCCAGGGCTTCGTGCAGACGCTGATCGCCATCCGCCGGACCCGGCCGCTGCTGCGCCAGCGCAGGTTCCTGCACGGGCGGCGCGACGCCGAGGGCCGCACCGACGTCGCCTGGCTGCGCCCGGACAGCCAGACGATGACTGAGGAGGATTGGCAGAACCCTCACACGCGCTCCATCGCCAAGATGCTGTGCGGCAGCGAGAGCAACCTCCTGCTGCTGCTCAACGCCTATGACGGCGACATCGGCTTCACGCTTCCGGATGGGGGCGAAAGCGGCTGGACGCTGCTCGTCGACACATTCACCGGGCAGGCGACGTCAGGACGCGGGACGCCGGTCGAAGCTTCCATCGTCGCGCGGCCACGTTCGCTCATGCTGCTCGAAAGCGGCGGCTGAGATGGCGGAGCCCTCCGCCTTCCGGCTCTTTCCTCTGAGGTGGGGCGCCGAGTTCACCGGCAGCAGCGAGGTGCGCTTCCGGCTCTGGGCGCCGGGCGAGAAGCGCCTTTCGCTCGAGCTCAGCGGAAGGCAGACCCCGATGGAGCCGGGCGGCGACGGCTGGTTCGAGCTGGTCGCCGACGGCGTCGAGCCCGGTATGCCCTACAGCTTTGTCCTCGACGACGGGATGAAAGTGCCCGATCCCGCATCGCGGGCGCAGCAGGGCGACGTCCACGGGCCCTCGCTGCTCGTCGATCCGACCAGCTTCTCGTGGAAGAACCCTGCATGGCGCGGCCGCGCGTGGGAGGAGGCCGTCATCTACGAGCTGCATGTCGGCACGTTCACCAGGCAAGGCACGTTCGCTGCCGCGCGGGAGCGGCTCGGCCATCTGCGGCAGCTCGGCGTCACGGCGGTCGAGCTGATGCCGGTCGCCCAGTTCGCCGGAAAGCGCGGCTGGGGCTATGACGGCGTCCTCCTCTATGCGCCGCACCGCGCCTACGGCAGCCCGGACGACCTGAAGGCGCTGGTCGATGCCGCCCATGCCGAGGGGCTGATGATGATCCTCGACGTGGTCTACAACCACTTCGGTCCCGAGGGTAACTACCTCCACCGCTACGCGCCCGACTTCTTCCATCCCGAGCTGCAGACACCATGGGGCGCGGCGATCGCCTATGACCGCCAGCCCGTGCGCGGCTTCTTCATCGAGAACGCGCTCTACTGGCTGGAGGAGTACCAGTTCGACGGGCTCCGCTTCGACGCGATCGACAATATCCGGGACGAGAACTCCGATCCGGAGCTCATGATCGAGATCGCCGAGCGCATCCGGGCCGAGTTCCCCGAGCGGCACGTCCACCTGACGACCGAGGACAACCGTAACGCCACCTATCTGCACGAGCGCGGGGCCGACGGCCGCGTCGTCCGACATACGGCGGAATGGAACGACGACGTCCACAACGCGCTCCACGTGATCGCGACCGGCGAGGACGAGGGCTACTACGAGGATTTCGCCGACGAGCCTTGGGAGAAGCTGGCGCGGGCATTGGCCGAAGGCTTCGCCTATCAGGGCGAGCCGTCGCGGCACTGCGACGGCGAGCCGCGCGGCGCGCCCTCCGCGCACCTGCCGCCGACGGCCTTCATCGACTTCCTCCAGAACCACGACCAGATCGGCAATCGGGCACTCGGCGACCGGCTCGCGGCCAGCACCGATCCGAGGACGCTCGAACTGATGACGGCGATGCTCATCCTGTCGCCGCACATCCCGATGATCTTCATGGGCGAGGAGTATGGAGAGACCCGTCCCTTCCTATTCTTCACCGATTTCGAAGGCGATCTGGCCCGCGCGGTGCGCGACGGAAGGCGGCGGGAGTTCTCGCACTTCTCGGCCTTCCGAGGCCATGAGGACGAAATCCCCGACCCCAATGCGGAGGAGACCTTCGAGAGGTCCCGCCTCGACTGGAGCGTGCTCGACACGCCGGAAGGCCGGGAACGGCTCGGCAGGCTGCGCACGCTGATCGAGAAGCGGCACGCCGTGCTCGTTCCGCTGCTCGGCTCGACGGGTGGGAATGCGGGGCGCGTCGTAGAGGTGGCTGACGGGCTCCTGGCCGTCGACTGGCGTTTGGGCGGCCGCACCTACGCGCTGCGCGCCAACTTCGGCACCGACGCGCGCAGCGTTCCGGCACTCGCTGGCGAGGTCGTCCATGCCGATCCGCCCGGGGCGATCGACGGGCAGAACCTCATGCAGCCGAAGTCGATCGTCTTCGCGCTCGAGCCTGAGACGAGAACATAGTCGATGCCTGCGAGTTAGAGATACTTTCTTGCTCCGCCATAGGAAGAATCGCGATGGACAACAGGGAAGAGCGCATCAGGTCGAGGGCCTACAGGCTCTGGGAAGAGGCCGGACGTCCGGAAGGCTCGGAAAAGGAGCACTGGACCGAGGCCGAGAAACAGGTCGGGCAGGAAGGCGACGGCGCCTCGCCCGAAGAGACTGTGGAGAGCGCGACCTCGGTGCTGGGATCGCCCGACGGCTCGGATGTCGAGAGCTTTCCGGGCGAGGCCCAGGTGGACGAAAGCGGCAGCGTGCCGGTGGTGAAGAAGAAGCGCGCCTCGTCGAAGCGGGCGAAGGCGGATGGAATGGACTGAGCGGACTACCGCTTGTCCCCAACTGCCGGAGCGAGCGCATTGACACCCGCCAGTGCGAGTGCATGACTCCTCTGCGATGCATTCGCTGGACATGAGCATGGACGAGGCTCCGGAAGAGAGCCGGCTGAAGCTCCGCCTGGCGCTGCGGGCGGCCGGCATCGGCATCTGGGACTGGAACCTCGTCTCCAACGAGATGGACTATTCGAGCCGGGCGCGGGAGATCTACGGCTTCCCGGCCTCCGGCCCGATCAGCTTCGAGATGGTGCGCGCAGCGACGCACCCGGACGACCTGCCGCGAACGAGCAGCCAGTCCCGCCGCGCCATCGACCCTGAGATACGGGACCAGCGGCCCTATGAGTATCGCATCCTGCGCGCCGACAATGGCGAGGAGCGGTGGGTGCTCGCGCATGGCGAGGCGATCTTCGCCGACCTCGACGGAAGCCCTCGGGCGATCCGATACCTCGGCACCATCCAGGACATTTCCGAGCAGAAATCGCGCGAGCAGGACCTGCGCGACAGTGCGACGCGGCTGCAGCTCGCGATCGAGGCCGCGAACCTCGCCGTCTGGGAACTGGACATCGCGACCGACGGCCTCAAGACGTCGCCCGAGCTCAACCGCCTCTTCGGCTTTCCGGAGGATGTCGAGCCGAGCATCGAGGAATTCCGGGCCCGCTACCTGCCCGGCGAGCGCGAGAGGATGCAGGCCGCAGCGATCGCAGTCCTCAAAACCGGGCAGACGCGCTTCGAGGCCGAGTTCCGCATCAAGCCAGCGGACGGGGCGCCGCGCTGGCTGATGGTCCGCGCCGAGGTGCTGCTCAACGCGGAAGGCGGCTTCGAGCGTGTGATCGGCGTCGTCATGGATATCGACGAGCGCAGGCGGGCGGAGGAACGCCGGCATCTCATGGTCCGCGAACTGAACCACCGGGTGAAGAACTCGCTGTCGGTCGTCCAGGCGCTCGCCGGCCAGACCTTCAGGGACGACGTCGCCGTCAAGGATGCGCTGCCCGTCTTCCGCGCCCGCATCAGGGCACTCGCCAGCGCCAACGACGTGCTGGTCGAGGACGAGTGGAAGGGCTTCAGCCTGCACACGCTCGCGCAGCGCATCACCGACCCCTACCGGCAGGCGGGCTCCGACCCCTTCACCATCGAAGGCGAGGACGTGCTTCTCGGGCCGAACCTCAACGTGCCCGTGGCGCTGGCGCTGCACGAGCTCTGCACTAACGCGGCGAAATACGGCGCGCTGTCCGTGCCGGAAGGACGCGTCTTCATCTCCTGGCGGTCGGAGGACGCGGGCCTGGTCCTCGACTGGCGCGAGGAGAACGGGCCCGCGGTCGCACCGCCGGCCGAGGAAGGTTTTGGGACGACACTCCTCAAGCAGATCCTGGCGCGGGAATTCGAGAGCGTCGAGATGAACTTCGCCCCGCGCGGCATGACGCTGCGCATGAAACTGGCGCTGGTGCCGCCGGCGGCGAGGCCGGCCGCCTGACCGCTCTCAGCGCGTCCGGCGGGTGGAGAAGCGCCGCTTGACGATCCCGAGCAGCAGCGACTGGAGGCGCTGCGTCCGATGGCGCAGATGCATCGCCGCATGGACCGGCTGCGACAGGATCGGCGCGCCCTCGACCCGCTGCACGACCCCGGACTGCACCAGCGCCGTCGCGCTCTCCTCGGTCACATAAGCCGTCCCGCCGCCGGAGGCGAGGAGGCCTGCGACGGCCGAGTTCTGCCCGCTCGCCACCGGCGCCTCTTCGAGATGCGGCAGCGCGGTGCGATGCGCGCCGGCGAAGACGGGCGCATAATTGCCGAGGATGTAGCGTTCGACGGACACTTCGCCGATCGCAGCAACCTCCGTGCTGACCATCTGGTAGCGGACCTCGCCCAGCGGAACGAAGTGCAGGTCCGGATGCGGTCGCGGGGTGAACATCACCGCGAAGTCGAGCGTGCCGCCGACGAGGTCGGCGCACATCTGGGCCGAGTAGTCCAACTCGACATAGAAGGCGCATTCGGGCAGCGCCTTGCGGAACTCGGTCAGCCAGTCGCCGATATGGCTGCCGGCGAGGTCGTGCTGGATGCCGAGCCGGAGCGCCAGCGCCTTGGAGCCCGCGCCCCGCGTGCCGCGCAATGCCTCGGCCCAGCGGTGCCGCAGCTGCCGCGCATGCGGCTCGAAGCGCAGCCCCTCAGTGGTTAGCCTCGCGCCGGCGCGCGAGCGCTCGAAGAGCCGGGCGCCGACGGCTGCCTCGAGCGCCTTCAGGCGGGCCGAGACGGTGGATTGGGTGATGCCCAGCCGCTCGGCGCTGCGATGGAAGCTCTTTGTCTCCACGAGGTCGACGAAGGTGTCCAGAAGCTCGACCTGCATGAACGTCTCCTGATCGGCATCTCCGATCAATAAGCCGCTGCTGGTCGAATTGAAAGCACCGCGCGCGGAACCGATACTCCCCCGGCAAACAAGGAGAGGCACGTGGAATTCCCGACGGCGGCGCGTGTGGTGATCGTGGGCGGCGGCGCGGTCGGCGCCTCCGCGCTCTACCATCTCGCGAAAGCCGGCTGGACCGACTGCCTGCTGATCGAGAAGAACGAGCTGACCGCCGGATCGACCTGGCACGCGGCCGGCAACGTGCCGACCTTCTCGTCGTCGTGGTCGATCATGAACATGCAGCGCTATTCGGCCGAGCTCTATCGCGGGCTGGGCGAAGTGGTCGACTACCCGATGAACTATCACGTCACCGGGTCGGTGCGGCTCGGCCACACCAAGGAGCGGCTGCAGGAATTCAGGCGCGTGGTCGGCATGGGCCGCTACCAGGGCCTGGAGCTCGACGTGCTCGGCCCGAACGAGCTGCGCGGCCGCTATCCGTTCGTCGAAACGCACGATCTGACCGGCGCGCTCTACGACCCCTATGACGGCGACATCGACCCGGCGCAGCTGACCCAGGCGCTGGCGCGAGGCGCACGCCAGCTCGGCGCCCGCATCGAGCGCTTCTGCCCCATGACGGGCGCGCGACGCGAGAACGGCGAGTGGGTGATCGAGACGCCGAAGGGCACGATCCGCTGCGAGTATGTCGTAAACGCCGCCGGCTACTATGCGCGGGAAGTGGGCCGGATGCTCGGCCGCGACGTGCCGATGATGGTAATGAGCCACCAGTACCTGCTCTTCGACACGATCCCGGAACTCGCGGAATGGACCGAGGAGTCGGGGCACAAGCTGCCGCTGCTGCGCGACGTCGATTCCTCCTACTACCTCCGGCAGGAGAAGACGGGCTTCAACCTCGGCCCCTACGAGAGAAACTGCCGCGCCCACTGGGCAACGCCGGAGGACCCTTTCCCCGAGGATTTCAGCTTCCAGCTTTTTCCCGACGATCTAGAGCGGCTCGAATGGCACATCGCCGACGCGATGGCGCGCGTGCCGCTGCTTGCCGAGGCGAAGCTCGCCAAGGTGATCAACGGGCCGATCCCTTATACGCCCGACGGCAACCCGCTGATCGGGCCGATGCCGGGCGTGCCGAACGCCTTCGAGGCCTGCGTCTTCACCTTCGGCATCTGCCAGGCGGGCGGCGCCGGCAAGGTGCTGGCTGAATGGGTGACGGAAGGGCGCACGGAGTGGGACATGTGGTCCTGCGACCCGCGCCGCTTCACCGACTATTGCGACGACGACTACTGCGTCGAGAAGGGCATGGAGGTGTACGGCCACGAATACGCAATGCATTTTCCGAAGCACTACTGGCCGGCCGGCCGCGACCGAAAGCGCTCGCCCATCCACGATCGCATCGCCGCGCTGGGCGCGCAGTTCAAGCCGTTCAACGGCTGGGAGCGGTCGATGTGGTTCGCGAAGCCGGGGGACGACACGTCCGAGGCGGCGACGCAGACCTGGGAGCGCGACGGGCCCTGGGCGCCGCGCATTGAGGAGGAGTGCCTGGCGGTGCGCGACGCGGCCGGCATCCTCGACCTGCCGGGCTTCTCGCGCTACCGGCTGAAGGGACCGGGCGCCCGCGCCTGGCTCGACCGGCTGGTGACGGGGCAGCTCCCCGCTCCCGGCCGCATCGGCCTCGCCTATTTCGCCGACGATCAGGGCCGCATCGTCACCGAGATGAGCGTCATGGCGCTGGATGAGGACTTCTTCTTCCTGATCACGGCGGGCGCCGCGCAGTGGCACGACCTCGACTGGCTGCGCGCGCACCTGCCGCCCGACGCCGCGTTCTCGCTCGATGACGTGACGGACGCCTTCTCGTGCCAGATCCTCGCCGGCCCGCGCTCGCGCGACATACTGGCATCGGTCACCGAGGGTGATCTCCGTAAGCCGTGGCTGACGCATCAGTCCGCCCAGATCGCGGGGCGCTGGTGCCAGCTCGTGCGCATCTCGTTTACAGGCGAACTCGGCTGGGAGATACATTCCAAGGTCGAGGACACGCCGGCCATCTTCGACGCCGTATGGCAGGCAGGGCAGCCCCACGGGTTGAAGCCCTTCGGCATGGAGGCGCTCGACAGCCTGCGCGTCGAGAAGGCCTACCGCGCATGGAAAGGCGACCTCTCCACCGACTACACGATCCTCGAAGGCGGGCTCGACCGCTTCGTCGACTGGTCGAAGCCCGACTTTAAGGGGAAGCCTGCGCTCGAACGCCAGAGGCAGCAGGGCGTAGGCAAGCGCTTCGTCACCCTCCTGGTCGACGCCGGCGACTGCGACGCGCCCTACATGTCGACGCTCTGGCATGACGGCAAGGTCGTCGGCGAGACCACCTCCGGCAATTGGGGCTACCGAACCGGCCGCTCGATCGCGCTCGGCATGCTGCGCGCCGACCTGACGGAGCCAAGCACGAAGGTCGAGGTGGAGATTTTCGGCGAGCGGTTTCCGGCGATGGTCCACGGCGACGGCGCGGTCTGGGATCCGGAAAACGAGAGGCCGCGCGCATGACATTGGAGACAGCATGGCGCGCGTGACCCTCCTCGATGGCGGCATGGGCCAGGAACTCGTCGCCCGCTCCGGCGACAGGCCGACGCCGCTCTGGGCGACGCAGGTGATGATGGATCATCCGGGGCTGGTCGGGCAGATCCACGCCGACTACTTCGCCGCCGGCGCCACCGTCGCCACAACCAACACCTATGCGGTCCACCGCGATCGGCTCGCTCCGGCCGGAGTCGAGGATCGCTTCGAGGACCTGCACCGGCAGGCGCTCGCCGAAGCGCGCGAAGCGCGCGATGCGGCCGGCGGCGGACGCGTCGCCGGCTCGATCGGCCCGCTTGTCGCGAGCTACCGCCCCGAGACGCATCCGCCCAAGCCAGAGGCAATTGCGCGCTATGCCGAGGTGGCGCGCATCCTCGGCCCGGAGGTCGACCTGATCCTGTGCGAGACCGTCGCCTCCTGCGCCCATGCAGACGCCGTGCTCGAGGGTGCGGCGGAAGCCGGCCGGCCGGTGTGGCTCGCGCTCACGGTAGACGACGAGGACGGGAGCCGGCTGCGGTCGGGCGAGCCGATCTCCGAGATCGGGCCGCTCCTTGCCGGTCGCGCCGCGGCCGTACTCGTCAACTGCTCGGCGCCGGAGGCCGTGGGGGATGCGATGCCCGTGCTCGCCCGTTTCGGGCTCCCTTTCGGCGCCTATGCCAACGGGTTTCGCCGCATCACCAAGGCCTTCCTGAAGGATCGCGCGACGGTCGACGCACTGGAGTCGCGGCCGGAGATGACGCCTGCCCTCTACGCCGACCACGCGATGCGCTGGGTGGCCGAGGGTGCCACGATCGTCGGAGGCTGCTGCGAGACGACACCCGCCCACATCGCCGAGATCGCACGTCGTCTGCACGAGCAAGGACACGTGATCGAATGACCGGCCTCCCCACCCATGCCCGCGTGGTCATCATCGGCGGCGGGGTGGCCGGCTGCTCGCTCGCCTACCACCTGGCGAAACTCGGCTGGACCGACATCCTGCTCGTCGAGCGCAAGCAGCTGACCTCCGGCACCACCTGGCACGCGGCCGGCCTCATCGGGCAGTTGCGCGCCAGCGCCAACATGACGCGGCTGGCGAAATACACAGCCGATCTCTACGCGCGGCTGGAGGAGGAGACCGGGGTCGCGACCGGCATGCGCCAGTGCGGCTCGATCTCCGCCGCGCTGACGTCCGAGCGCATGGAGGAACTCTTGCGCTCGGCCTCCATGGCGCGGGCCTTCGGGGTCGACGTCGAGGAGATTTCGTCCGGCGAGATCAAGCGGCGCTATCCGCATCTCGAAGTCTCCGACGTCGTCGGCGGCGTCTTCATCGCCAAAGACGGCCAGGGCGACCCGGCCAACATCACCCATGCGCTCGCCAAGGGCGCGCGGATGAACGGCGTGCGCATCGTCGAGAACGCCAAGGTGACGGCGATCCGCCAGGCCGGCGGCCGCGTCACCGGCGTCGACGTGGCGGCTGGTGCAGAGACGGCGCGGATCGACTGCGACCACGTCGTCAACTGCGCCGGCATGTGGGCGCACGGTGTGGGCGCGATGGCGGGCGTCGCGGTGCCGCTCCATGCCTGCGAGCACTTCTACATCGTCACCGAGCCGATCCCGGGGCTCGGCCAGCTTCCGGTACTGCGGGTGCCGGACGAGTGCGCCTACTACAAGGAGGATGCGGGCAAGATCCTGCTCGGCGCCTTCGAGCCGGTGTCCAAGCCCTGGGGCATGGAGGGCATTCCGGAGGATTTCTGCTTCGACCAGCTGCCGGAGGATTTCGACCATTTCGAGCCGATCCTCGAGAAGGCGGTCGCCCGCATGCCGGTGCTCGCCGAGACCGGCATCCACACCTTCTTCAACGGGCCGGAGAGTTTTACCCCCGACGACCGCTACTATCTGGGCGAGGCGCCGGAGCTCCGGAATTTTTGGGTCGCGTGCGGCTTCAACTCGATCGGCATCCAGTCCTCCGGCGGGGCCGGCATGGCGCTGGCGCAGTGGATGGAGGACGGCGAGCCGCCATTCGACCTGTGGGACGTCGATATCCGCCGCGTCCAGCCGTTCCAGAGGAACAGGACCTATCTGCGCAAGCGCGTCACCGAGACGCTGGGACTCCTTTATGCCGACCATTTCCCCTATCGCCAGCCGGCGACGGCGCGCGGCGTGCGGCGCTCGCCGCTCCACGAGCACCTGAAGGCGCGCGGCGCCGTCTTCGGCGAGACGGCCGGATGGGAACGCGCCAACTGGTTCGCACGAGAGGGCCAAGAGCGCGAGTACCGCTACTCCTGGAAGCGCCAGAACTGGTTCGACAACCAGCGCGAGGAGCACCTGGCGGTGCGCAATTCCGTCGGCCTGTTCGACATGTCCTCCTTCGGCAAGATCAGGGTCGAGGGGCGCGACGCCTGCGCGTTCCTGCAGCGCCTCTGCGCCAACGACATCGACGTCGAGCCTGGCCGCATCGTCTACACCCAGATGCTGAACGAGCGCGGCGGGATCGAGAGCGATCTGACGGCGACGCGGCTTTCGGAAACCGCCTTCCTGCTCGTCGTGCCGGGGGCGACGCTGCAGCGCGATCTCGCCTGGCTACGGCGGCATGTGGACGACGCCTTCGCCGTCGTCACCGACGTGACGGCCGCCGAAGCCGTGCTCTGCCTGATGGGGCCGCAGTCGCGCGATCTGCTGGAGAAGGTCAGCCCGAATGATTTCTCGAATTCCGGACACCCTTACGGCACGGCGCGCGAGATCGAGATCGCCATGGGGATCGCCCGCGCCCACCGCGTCTCCTATGTCGGCGAGCTGGGCTGGGAGCTCTACGTGTCGACCGACCAGGCAGCGCATGTGCTCGAGGCGCTGCTGGAAGCGGAACCGGAGCTGAAGCTCTGCGGCATACACACGCTGGACTCCTGCCGGATCGAGAAGGCCTTCCGCCATTTCGGCCACGACATCACCGACGAAGATCATGTGCTGGAGGCTGGCCTCGGCTTTGCGGTGAAGCCGGAGAAGGGCGACTTCATCGGCCGCGAGGCCGTGCTGAGGAAGCGCGACGCCGGCCTGTCGCGGCGGCTCCTCCAGTTCAAGCTCGAGGATCCGGAGCCGCTCGTCTACCACAACGAGGCGGTGGTGCGGGACGGCGAGATCGTCGGGACAGTGACCTCCGGCAATTACGGCCACTTCCTCGGCGGGGCGGTCGGCCTCGGCTACGTGCCGGCGGCCGGCGAGACGGCGGAGGCGCTGCTCGCCTCCCGCTACGAAATCGAGATCGCAGGCCAGCGCCATGCGGCGGTGGCAAGCCTGAAGCCGATATACGACCCGCAAGCTGAAAGGGTACGGATGTGAGCGAGGCAGCGGAGACCAGCGGCCGCGTGCGCCGCAGCGGCGGCCGCGCCGCACGGATCGCCGAACGCCAGGCGCCGCTTGCGGAGAACTTGATGCCGATCCGTCCGGGCCTGCCGGGCGGCCAGTACCGCCCGCTGACCGAAGAGGGCATGGCGCGCATCCATGCCGCCGCGCTCGACGCGCTGGAGACGATCGGTCTTGCCAACGCGCCGAAATCCGGCATCGAGATCATGACGGGCGCCGGCGCCGTGCTGGGCGACGACGGGCGGCTGCGCTTCCCGCGCGCGCTGGTCGAGGACATGCTGGCCGTCGCGGCACGCGACATCACGCTGTTCGGACGCGACCCGCGCCACGACCTTCACCTGACGGGCACCAATGTCCATTTCGGCACGGCAGGTGCCGCCGTTCACATTGTCGACCTTGAGCGCAACGAGTACCGGGACTCGACCTCGAAGGACCTCTACGATGCGGCGCGGCTGGCACAGAATCTCGACAACATCCACTTCTTCCAGCGGGCGATGGTCTGCCGCGACATCCCGGACAACTACGAGATGGATGTCAACACGCTCTACGCCTGCTGCGCCGGCACGCGGAAGCATGTCGGCACCTCGTTCTCGGACCCCTCACACGTCGCCGGCTGCCTCCAGCTCCTGCACATGATCGCCGGCGGCGAGGAGGCCTGGCGCAAGCGCCCCTTCGTCTCGAACTCGAACTGCTTCGTCGTCCCGCCGATGAAGTTCGCGGAGGAGAGCTGCGTGACCATGGAGCACTGCATCCGCGGCGGGATGCCGATGCTGCTTCTTTCGGCCGGACAGGCCGGCGCCACCGCGCCGGCGCCGATCGCGCTCGCCATCGTGCAGTCCATGGCCGAGTGCCTGGCAGGCGTCGTCTACGTGAACGCGATGAGCCCCGGCTTCCCGGCGATCTTCGGCACCTGGCCCTTCGTCTCCGACCTCCGCACCGGCGCGATGTCGGGCGGCAGCGCCGAGCAGGCGCTCCTGACGGCCGGCTGTGCGCAGATGCACCGCTTCTACGGCCTTCCGGGCGGCGCGGCGGCCGGCATCGCCGATTCGAAGCTCCCCGACATGCAGTCGGGCTGGGAGCAGGCGATCTCCAACGTGCTCGCCGGCCTGTCGGGGCTCAACATGGTCTACGAGGCGGCGGGGATGCATGCCTCGCTGCTCGGCTTCTGCCTCGAATCGCTGGTGCTGGGCGACGACATCATCGGCCAGGTGCTGCGCTGCGTGCGCGGCATCGAAGTCAACGAGGAGACGACGGGGATCGAGGCGATCCGCGCCGTCTGCCTCGACGGGCCGGGCCACTATCTCGGCTCCGACCAGACGCTCCGGCTGATGCAGACGGAATATGTCTATCCGGCGCTCGGCAACCGGATGAGCCCGAAGGAATGGGTGGAAGCCGGCAAGCCGGAACTGCTGGAGCGGGCGATCGCGCGCAAGAACGACATCCTCTCCCGCGCCGGCAGCCAGATCGACCCGGAGCTGGATGCGGCGATCAGGAAGGCCTTCCGCATCCACTTCGCCGGTTGAGGCGGCAGACGCGTCAGAAGATGTTCGGGTGCTGCCTGTCCGGCTCGCCGCGGCTGACGATGCGCAGGCCCTGGAGGCCGCTCCGGCCGCCGGCCTCGGCGATCGCCATCAGGCAGCCGAGGCTCTCGTCCCCCCAGGCCTGGCCGGCGCAGGCCGCGGAAAGCACGACGTCGCGGTCCTGCAGCGCCAGGCGGTCGCCCTTGACGGCGAGGTCGCGCAGCTGCGGCGCGATCTCCGCCGAGCCGGCGGTCGGAAACGCCGCGAGCGGCAGGACGAGCAGGAAGGCCGCGGCCGCGAGGCCGAGGCGGGCAATGTGATTGCGGCGGCTGGTATTCATGGCCGAAATGCTCCAGCGAATTGATCCTTGGGCACGCGGGCAGGTGAGGCTTGGTCCAACCTGTTGCGCCGATCCGAAAAGACCGCACCGCTGCTGCCGTCATGGACCTTCTGGCAGCGCCTGGTTTCGTAGAGATCACGCGCGTTTTGATCTTCGTTTCGATTTCGAAACAGACAGAACGAAAGCCGAGGCTCTTCGTCTTCGTCAGCCGGCCATGACCACCTGATCGCCGATCGCGGCGATCACGCTGCGCACGTCGAGCATGTTGAACGGCTTCTCGAGGAGTTGCGGCCGCAGATGCGGCGGCAGCGCCTCGACCTCCGCTTTGGCGCCGATCAGGTCTCCCGTCACCAGCACGAAGCGCTTGGCATAGGTCTCACTGAGGTCGAGGAATTCGCGCAGGATGGTGATGCCGCTGATGCCCGGCATGCGCAGGTCGCTGAAGATGATGTCGGTGGAACCGCCATCGAGCTCCGCGCCTGCGCCGCGCCACGTGCCGATCACGCGCGCGTCGACGCCGAGCAGTTTCAGCATGTCGGCGAGCGAGGCCGCTACGTCGGGCTCGTCGTCCACGATCAGCGCCCGGCGGATGCCGCGCCGCGGCGCCTCGCCGTTGAGCGTTTCGGCGGATGCCGGCTCGTGGCCAGGCAACTCGACGGTGAAGCGGGCGCCGCCGCCTTCCGCCTGCTCGAACCAGATGCGGCCCTTGTGACGTTCGATGATGGTGCGCGAGATCGACAGGCCGATGCCGGTGCCAACCCCGACCGCCTTGGTGGTGAAGTAGGATTCGAAGATTCGCGGCCGCACCGCCTCCGGGATGCCTGGGCCGTTGTCCTCGACCGAGAAGCCGACATTGGCGCCGTTGCGGAACGTCCTGACCCGGATGCGCCTCTCGCCGCCCTGCGTCATCAGCGCGTGCTGGCTGTTGATCAGCAGGTTGGCGACGACCTGCGTGATCTGATCGGCATCGGCCATGATGCCGATCGGGCCCGGCGCGAACTCGGGATCGACGGATATGCCGGCGCTGCGCGCGCCATAGGCCGTGATCTCGAGGGCGGAGCGGACGATCTGGTTGAGGTTCCCCTGCGCCTGTGACGAAGGCTGCAGGCGCACCATGCCGAGGAAGCTCTTGACGATCCGGCCGCAGCGCTCGGCCGCGGCACGGACCTTCTCGGCGCGCGCCTTGGTCTGCGGGTCGGCGGCGAACTCGTGCAGCAGTGTCGACTGCGCGACCACCACGGCGAGCGGATTGTTGAGCTCATGCGAGACGCCGGCGAGCAGCGAGCCCATCGCCGCCATCTTCTCGTTCTGGTGCAGCTTCTCGCGCTGGCGGTTGATCTCCTCCTCCGCGCGCCGCTTCTCGCGCAGGTCGCGCACCGTGCCGATGAAGAAGCGGCGGTCGCCGATCCTCATCTCGTTGACGGTGATCTCGATCGGGAACACCTCGCCGAACCGGGTCTCGGCGATCGTCTCGACGCGGTTGCCGACCATCGGCTGGCCGCGGCCGGTCATGTATTCGCCGCCGCTCGAATAGCCGCTGCGGAAATGGACCGGGATGATCGTCTGCAGCATGTCCTTGCCGAGCACTTCCTCCCGGCGCCAGCCGAGCAGACGCTCGGCCGCCGGATTGAACTCGACGACGCAGCCGCTCTGGTCGATGGCGATGATAGCGTCGTAGGACAGGTGCAGGATCGTCTGGCGGATGTGCTCGCCAATGTGATCCTCGGACGTGGTGAGCTCAATCGCCTCGCCGATCGCGATGGCGACGATCTCAATCGCCGCCTTCTCCTCCTCGCTCCACTCGTGCTCGCGAAGGCAGTCGTTGACGGCCAGCGTGCCCCAGATGTTGTGGTGCGCCCAGATCGGCACCGAGAGGAAGGACTTGATCTTTCGCGCCTCGAATTCCGTGCGCAGGAAGCCGTGGATCTCGCGGGTGTGGCCGAGGAAGGGCTTTCCCTGCCGCATCTCCTCGGCGAGCTTCAGGAGCAGCGCGTCCTTTTGCACCGTCTCCTGCACGATCACCGTCGGGTGGCCGGCGATACCGGGGACCTCCGGCGCCGTCCAATAGGCGGCGACCGACTGCGCGATGCCTTCGGGCCCGTAGTCGGTGAGCCGGAAGAGCACGGCGCGGTGGCAGCTCATGGAGCGGCCGAGGCTCTCCAGCACCTCGGCGATCTCGCCTTCCCAGGACATGCTGTCGCGCAGGCGCCGCAGCACACGCGCGGCCGTCGCCGCCGGTCCGGCGACCTCAATTGGAAGGGACGCGACTGCGTCCATGGGCTACCGGCTCGCGGCGGGCGGCTCGCCCGTAGCGGCTGCCGGGGCCGGCAGCGCGAAGATGTAGCCCTCGCCCCGCACCGTGCGTAGGAAATTGGGGCGGGTCGGATCCTCCTCGATCTTGCGCCGCAGCCGCATGATCCTGAGATCGAGCGCGCGCGAGGCCTCGCCGTCGTCGCACTGGCCGATCGCGTCGAAGATGGCGGCGCGGGTCAGCACCCTGTTCGGCCGGGTGAGGAAAATCTCGAGCACGTCGAACTCGCTCTTCGAAAGGTCGATCGGCCCCGCTGGCCCGCTGACGAGACGGCCGTCGAGGTCGGCCTCGAAGCTGCCGAAGCGCAGCGTGCGCCGGGCAGGAACTGCCCGCGCCGGTAGCGACGCGTCGCGGTCGCCTTCGCCGGCAGAACGCGGCACGCGGCGCAGCACGCTGCGCACGCGCGCCAGGAGCTCGCGCAACTCGTAGGGTTTGACGAGATAGTCGTCGGCGCCGAGTTCGAGGCCCACGATGCGGTCGATCGACGTTCCGGCGGCCGTCGCGAAGATGAGCCCGATCGGCATCTGCGAGCGCAGCCAGCGGCCGAGCGAAAGCCCGTCCTCGCCCGGCATGGCGATATCGAGCACCGCGAGATCGAATTCGTGGCTGGCGACCAGCTCCCGCATCTCCGCTGCATCGGCCGCCGCGGTCACGTCATAGCCGTTGGCGGCGAGATACTCCGCCACCGCCTCCCGCAGATCGGGTTCGTCCTCCACAATTGCAATGCGCGCGCGCAATTGAGTCTCGCCTCCGCACGCGGACGAAAGTAGATTGGGTACGAACATTTTGTCTAGCGCCGTCTGTTTCTTCTTGGGGTGGTTGCATGGCCGGCAGACCGGCGGTCGGAATCATGTGTCTCGGCAGCGATGCGTGCCGGGGGCTGGCTGCATATGTAGAGCGCCACGGCTGCGAGCCCGTGGTGGCCGACGAATTCTGGCAGGCCGACCAGCTTCTGGCCGGCGGCAAGGTCGAAATCGCGGTGGTGGGTCCCGGCCGCTCGGGCGAGGACGGGCTGGAACTCCTGCGCCTCCACGGCGCGTCGAGCGGCGCGAGCTTCCTCGTGCTCGCCGGCCGCGCGGATGTCCTGTCCAGGGTCCTCGCCCTCGAGCTGGGCGCCGCCGACGTGGTCGATGCCGCGACGCCCGAGAGGGAGATCATGGCGCGCATCCGCGGCATCCTCTCCCGTCGCGGACGTCCGCAGGCGGAACTGCTCGTGCTCGAGAAGTCGACGGTGGACCTCAAGGCGGCGCTGGTGATGCACAGTTCCGGCGCGGAGGAACTCCTGTCCCCCGGCCAGATCGCGCTCCTGCGCCTCTTCATGTCGAGGCCGCGGATCGTGCTCTCCCGGGACGACATCATGGCGGCCGCCCCGGCCGAGGCCTCGGATGCGTATGATCGATCGATCGATTCCCGGATCGTGCGCCTGCGCCGCAAGCTCGATACCGAGACCATCGTCACCGTGCGTGGCTCCGGCTATAGGTTCGACCCGCCCACGAATTCGGCGGTCGCGCCGCTGCCGCGGACGGAGGACGTATGATGCGCCGGCTCGCGCTCATCGCGATCAGTCGGAAAGCCTCGCCGTCTCGAAAGCGCTGACGCCGTAGCCGTCGGTGAAGGCCGGCGGCTGCTTGGTCATCAACGCGACGACGGCCAGCACTCCGAGGGCGCCCTGCCCGTAGAGGAGCGCCGCCATGAACCAGTATGCGACCCTGCGCGGTGACATGATCCTGTTTCCCTAGTCTCCGCCGAGGGGCGCCAGCAGCTCGATACAGCCGTCACAGCCCAGATCGGCACGTTCCGTCATTGCCTGCGAGAAGAAGACGCCGCAGCCGGCGAGCAGTACGGTCGCTGCCACCACCCTGATGAGCCAGATACCGATTGAGCCGGCGGCCTTCATGCGTCTCCCCTCCCTCGACCGGGGACATAGCGTCCGGCGCGTTTCAGGATAATGTCGGCGAGGGGCGCCGACGTTACGCAGGCGCAATATCAGCCGACCGTGTAGCGCACGATGTGGAAGAAGACCGGCGCTGCGAAGATCAGGCTGTCGGCCCGGTCGAGCATGCCGCCGTGCCCCTCGATCAGATGGCCCCAGTCCTTGATGCCGCGGTCGCGCTTGACGGCGGAGGCGACGAGCCCGCCGAGGAAGCCCATGAGGCAGGAGAGCGCCGCGAGCGCACCGGCGCCGGCCGGGCTGAAGGGCGTAAGCGCATAGAGCCCGGCGCCGAGCAGGGTCGCGCCCACGACGCCGCCGAGAAGCCCTTCCCAGGTCTTGGACGGCGACACCTTGGGCGCGATGGGATGGCGGCCGAAGAGCTTGCCGAAGATGTACTGCAGGACGTCGCTGCCCTGCACCGTCACGATCAGGAAGGCGATGAGGAGCAGGCCCTTGCCCTCGAAACCGTCGATCTGCAGCGTCGCGAGGGCGGGGATGTAGCTGATGCAGTAGATGGCGATCATGACGCCCCACTGCTGCTCCGAGATGCGCTCCAGGAAACGCTCGGTGTCGCCGAACATGGCCGCGAGCGCCGGCATGACGAGGAAGCAGTAGACGGGGATGAAGATCGAGTAGAGCCCGTACCACTCCCACCAGATCAGCGCGTACTGGGCCGGCAGCACGACCAGGAACATGCCGAGCAGGATCCAGTGGTCGCTGCGCCTGAAATGCGTCAGCGTCACATATTCGCGCAGCGCCGCGAAGGAGACGAAGGCGAAGAGCAGGATCACCCCGTTGCTGCCGGCGAGGAAGGCCATGCAGATGACGGCGACAATGACCCACCACGCCTTGATCCGGGCCTGGAGGTTGGTCAGCGTCGAGTCGAGCGGCTGCGGCGCGCGCCAGGCGAGCGCGCTCGCCGTCGCGGTGGCGGTTGTCAGCACCCCCACCAGCCCGAGCATGAGCAGGACGGCTTCGCGCATCATGATGCGGCTCCATTGGTTCGCGGCTTGAGGTCGAGCAGCGCCGCGCGCGCCCGCGCCAGGAAGGAATGCCGGTCCTCGCCCTCGACGATCGGCAGGGCCGGACCGAAGACGACGCGGCAGAGGAGCGGCACCGGAAGGAACTCGCCCTTCGGCAGCACCCGCGACATGTTCTCGATCCAGCAGGGCACGAACTCGACGTCCGTCCGTGCGGCCGCCAGGTGGTAGAGCCCGGACCGGAACCTGAGCAGCGGCTCCTCGCCCATGTTGCGCGTGCCCTCTGGGAAGATGATCAGCGAATGGCCCTGCCGCAGGGTCGACAGCATCACCTGGACGGGATCGTTCTGCCGCTCCGGCCAGCTGCGCTCGACCAGCACGGAGGAGAGCATGTCCTCGGCGACGAAGCGGCGGAGCCGGCTGCGGCCCCAGTAGTCGGCCGCGGCGACGGCGCGCGTGCGGCGCCTGAGCCGCGCCGGCAGGCAGCTCGAGACCAGGATGAAGTCGCCATGGCTGGTGTGGTTGGCGAAATAGATCCGCTGGCGCAAGGAGGGGCCAGTGCCGGCCCAGATCGGCCGCACGCCGGTCACCAGCCGGAAGAGCCCGGCGAGCAGGCCCGACGTCGCTCGCCTCAGCACGCCGCAAAGGGCCGTACGCGCATCCATCTCCCGCCCCCTAGACCGCCGACATCAGGGGCGGGATCGTCGTCGCCGCCGACAGGACGAGGAAGGCGAGAAGCGAGGCGTGCAGACAGGAGGTGAGTGAGAGCGCGCCGTCGACGCGGTCGGCGAGCGGCCGCGGCCGCTCCGGCATCGCCCTGACCTTCAGGCGGCTCAGCAGCCGGTCGACCTTCATGCCCGCCTGCTCCTTGTCGGCGCTGCACGCCATCATCATGAAGAGCTTGGCATCGAACACGACGTGGAGGCTGACGATGGCGGTCGCGCCGCCGCAGAGGACGAGGCCGGCGACGGCGAGGGATTCGATGACGCCGGTCGGCTGCGGCGGGATGCCCCACAGGACGATCGCGCCGCCGATGGCGAGAACGATCAGCGCCATGCAGCCGTGGCAGGCGAGCTCGAGACTCATCTGCCGGCAGGTCTCACGCCAGTCGATCATCGCTCGCCTCCCGCGGCGCCCATGGCCGGCTCGTGCACATGAATGGGTCGCCCCGCCTTGGCGATCAGGGCAAGCGCGTCGGTGCGGTCGGCGGCGCGGCCGGAGAGCAGCATCCAGCGCACGACCGCTTCCGCGCTGCGCTGAAAGCCGAGCGCGCAGCAGACGAGCACCGGCCCGTCCTTGCGCATCCGCTCGATCTCGAGGACAGCGCGGTCGAGGATCGCGGGGTCCGCCGGCACGAGGTCGAGGCAGGGCAGCGAGACCCAGCGGCAGTCGACGCTGCGCGGCCGCTCCAGCTCCGCGGCGAGGTCGACGACGGAGGCGAAGTCACCCGTCTCGGCTGCGGCCGGGTGGCTGCCGAGGAACACGTTGACGCCTACGGGGACCGCCTTCCGCAGCCTGCGCGTCCAAGCCCATGCGTTGATGCGCGCGCCCGCTCGGACGGGGAAGAGGAGGAGCCGCGCGGCAAGCGTCACCCGGCCGTCCGCCGCCTTCTGGAAGACGGCGGGACCGGCGCCGGCATAGCCGATCGCGACAATCACGAGCGCCAGCGCCGGCCAGAGGAGCCACATCGACACCGCGAAGGAGATGGGAGCGAAGAGGACGATTGCGAAGAGGACGAGCCCGCCTGCACCGTAGGCGAAGGCGAGCCGTTGAGCCCGGGCCGCAGCCGTCGGCACGAACCCGGCAAAGGGCAGGTCGCCGCCGCGCGGGAAGAGCCAGAGGGCAAAGAGGCCGAGCAGCGCGCCGGTCGGCACATCGACGAAATGGTGCTGCCACGTCGTCAGGACGGAGATGGCGATCAGGACGCACCAGCCGTGCCAGGCCGCGCGCGCCATGCCGCCGAGCTTGCCGCGGAAATGGTCCCACAGGATCACGAGCAGCGCGATGTGCAGCGATGGCGCCTGGTTGTAGGGCCGGTCGAACCCGCCCAGCACCTCGAACAGGAAGCCCGGCAGGCCGTTTGTCTCCGGCCGCACGTAGCTCATCTCGAGTGGGAAGAGGACGAAGCAGGCAACCGCGACCACCTGCGCCGTGAGGAGCCGTCCGGCCAGCCGGTCCATCTCCGGCCGGTCGACGCAGACGAAGAGGCTCAGCGCATAGAAGAGGTTGATCGACCAGTAGGGCACGATCGTCCACGGCAGGAACGGCACCAGCCGGTCGACGAAGGTGACGACGCTGCCCACGTCGGGCCGCGTCGAGGCATACCAGTTCGACGCGCCATAGGTGGCGTAGAAGAACACGGCGAGGAAGGCGAGCCAGGCCGCGGCGCGCCTGGCGAGCGCCATGTCGGGAAGGCGGGACATCGCGGCCGCTCGCATCGCCCTCTCCCTAGATCCGCTCGGCCAGCGAGACGGTGAACATGCCCCAGCGGTCGATGCGCTGCTCCAGCTTGCGGAAGCCGGCAGCCTCGACGAGCTGGTCCATCTCGCCCTGCGTGCGCCGCCGCATCACCCACGCCTGGCCGCCGCGGTGCGAGGTGAGCGCGCGCGCGATCATCTCGAGCTGCGGGTGCCAGGGCTGGTTGGTGTAGACGAGCAGGCCGCCCGGCCCGGTGGCCTCGGCGATGCCGCCGAGCGAGCGCGCGACCAGATCGTTGTCGCCATAGAGCTCGTACAGGCCCGAGACGATCGTCACGTCCGGCTTCGGCCAGAGCTGCGCCAGCGCATCGCGGTCGAAGGCGTCGCCGTGGTTGAAGATCACCTTCTCGCCCAGCCCGCGCTCGGCGATGGCCTGCCGCCCGGCGATGACATTGATGTCGGAATAGTCCTGCAGGCGCACCGTCTCCGGCGCCTCCGGGCACTTCGCCACTGCGTCGAGCACGTAGCGGCCGTGGCCGGCGGCGATGTCGAGGACATGGACGGCGCGGCCCGACGCCTTGAGCCGGGCGACGGCGGCCGGGATCAGTTCCTCCAGCATCAGCTTGCGCTCGCGGATGCCGCGCCAGCCGATCGCATCGAGGAACACCCGGTCGATCACCCGGCCGAGCGGGCCGAAGCCGGTCGCGCGGTTGCGGTAGACGTGGTCGAGCGTGGTGCCGGAATCAAAGCCGGTCTGGATCCCGGTCAGCAGGCCGGTCGACAGCATCGAGCCCGCACGGATGAAGGCGCGCGACATCGCCCAGTAAAGCCCGCGCGGGGACATGAGGCCGATCGGCGTAGCCAGCCGATCGGCCTCGTCCCGCGTGTAGCCGCGCCTGTCGGCCTGGCGCAGCTCCACGCGAGCTAGGGGGGCGTCGAAGCGCCCGTTCAGGAAGCCGCGAACGGCGGCGACGGCCTCAGCGCGATCGCGCTCGCCGAGCGTGTCGTGGAAGAAGCCGGGCAGCACGTGCCTCTCCTTCACCTCGCTGCCGAGATTGACGAAGAATTCGTGCTGTGGCGCGTGCCGCACGACCCAGTCGCTGCCGGAGATCAGGAGCTGCGTCGGCACGGTGATGGCGCGGGTGTCGGCAACAACCCGCTCAGCGGCTTCGTAGAGCTCGAGCAGGATGTTGGAGGCGATCGGCCGCGCGATCAGCGGGTCGCTCTCGAAGGAGGCGATGCGCGCGGCATCGTGGGTGAGGAAGCGCGCCTTGACGTAGGAATTGACAAAGAACGGGCCGCGCAGCTTCTGCCAGAGCGCGATCCCCTGGCGGGCGAAGGGCACGTAGAGCTTGACGTCGAACGCCGGCGAGGCGAGCGCCATGGCGCGGATCGGCGGCGCGTAGTCATGCACCCAGGTCGCAGCGACGACCGCGCCGACCGACTGGGCGACGATCGCAACGTCCTCGATCGCGATCCCGTCCCTACTGGCGATCTCCCTCACGAAGCAGTCGAGATCGCGCACGGTATGGGCAAAGGACGGCGAGTGCCCGCGGGCACCCTCGGTGCGGCCGTGGCCGCGCGCGTCCCAGGCGTAGAAGGCGAAGTCGGGCATGTCGAGCTCGTCGACGAGATGGGCCATCCGGCCGCCATGCTCGTGGCCCCTGTGCATGAGCACTACCGCGCCGCGCGGCCGCGAAAGGGCGGGCCAGGCGCGGTAGAAGATGTCGGCCCCGTCATACGAGCGGAAGCTGCGCTCGATCGCGGCGCCGGAGCGCGGGATGGCGATACCCTCGGCAGGCGTGACTTCCTGTTTCATCTTCATTCTCCGGTGCTGCTGGAGCGGCGCGCGGCGGCGATGCCGGCGCGGATGCGGTTGACCGTGGTGAGGAAGGCGGCGAGCGCGAAGGCGACGAAGAGCCAGCTGCCCCAGCCTTCGAAGCTGATGCCGGCTGCAAGGAGGATCGCGACGGTCGCGATGGCGAAGGCGCGGTCGCTCTTGCCGAACGGGCCGGCATAGGAGCGCCCGGCCGGACCGGCATGGCCGAGGACGCCGGCGGTCTCGGCGGCCATTGCGGCGCCGGCGAACAGGAACGCGCTCCACGGCGCAAAACCGGCGACGAGCGCGAAGGGCAGGATGAGCGCGAGGTCGGACACGACGTCGCCGATCTCGTTCAGATAGGCGCCGAGCGTCGATGCCTGGCCGAATTCCCGCGCCAGCATCCCGTCGACTGCGTTGAGCGCCATCCGTGCGAGGAGCAGCGGCGCGACGAGCGCCATGACGAATCGCGAGCCAGGGAAGGCGAGGATCGCGGCGCCCATGGCGACGCTCGCCAGCATCGCCGCCATCGTGACCTGATTCGCGGTGACGCCGATGGCCGCGAGCCGGCCGACAAGCGGCCGCAGGAGCGACTGGAATCCCGGCTTCAGCGCGTAGAGCGTCGGCATCGCACCCATGACCTGCGCTAAACCGCGACCACGATCTGGGTGTTTTCAGGGCCGACCGGCCGCAGGGCCGCCTCCGCCGCTGCCACGTGCAGCAGGGCGTAGCCCGTTGCCGCCGCAACAAGCAGGCTGATCACACTGTTCGAAAACCGTCTTGCCATGGCGTTCCACCTCCGCGGCCTCGTGGCCGTGATGCGCCTTTTCGACGCCCCGCGTTTCCGGCGGATTGTGCCCTCGGCGCACAATGTTTCGGATGTGTTTCGTTTTGAGTTCGCTTGGATAAGCCGCAGCACGCACAAAAAAAGGAGCCCGGCGGGGCCGGGCTCAGGTGCTGGGAGGTTGAGCTGCTGTGAATACGTGCGGCCGGAGCCGCGAGATCCAAATTCGGGAGGTGGAGCGGAGGGCCGACGGCGCGAACCGCGGAACTTTCGTTCCCGGAGCGCCTCGATGCCGCTTGACTTCGCCTCGTGAGTACACGCTAACGCGCCTCTGTTTCCGTTCGGTCGCGCGGTTCCGTATCCCGTGTTTCCTGTCGCCGCCGGCCGCCAACGGAACACTGGCGGCGAGGCGCGGCAGGGGTTATGTTCCGCTGCGGCAGCAGCCGCAGGATGGGTGGGCAAGATGATCTCGATCGGCGCGCAGGCGGTTCGCACCGCCGCGACCAAATTCTGTACCGCAACGATACGGGGAGCCTCCTAGCGATGGCGGCGCCGGCGCGCATCATCGTAGTCGATGACGAGGAAGGCGTGCGCGACACGCTGGCCGACTATCTGGATCAGCAGGGCTACGCGGTCCGATGCGCCGAAGGCGGCGCAGCGCTCGACCGACTGCTGGCGGCCGAACCCGCCGATCTGGTGATGCTGGATCTCAACATGCCGGGCGAGGACGGCTTCGCGATCGCTCGCCGGGTGCGGTCCGCCCTCAACCTCCCCGTGATCATGGTGACGGCCGCCGACACGGTCATCGACCGCGTGGCGGGGCTGGAATCAGGCGCCGACGACTATGTCAACAAGCCGTTTGACCTCCGCGAGGTGCGCTCGCGCGTCCGCGCCGTCCTGCGGCGCTATGCCGACGCCCCGCCGATCCGCCTGCCCGAGACATCGGCCGAGGCGACGCCGATCGGCCGCATCCTCGATCTCGGCCACGCGTCGATCGATCTCGAAGGCCACAGGATCGTCAGGCCGGAGGGCGACCAGCACAACCTCACCATCGCGGAGCTCGGCCTTATCCGCATCTTCGCCGAGAACCCCTACATCGTCTTGAGCCGCGAGCGCCTGTGGGAGCTTGCAGGCGAGCCCGGCCCGGCAAGCGAGAGCCGCAGCATCGACATCCGCATCGCCAGGCTGCGCAAGAAGATCGAGCTCGATCCCGCCAACCCGGAAATCCTGCGCACGGTTCGGGGACAGGGCTACCTGTTCGCGCCGCCGAAGAGGACGCCATGACGCTGATGGAGCCGCAACCCATCGCCGCTCCGCCCCCGGAGCAGGCTGAACTCCTGACGGCCATCGCTCCGGCGATCGTGGCCTCTGCCATCGACTGCATCGTCGTGATCGATGACGGCGGCACGGTCGTCGAGTTCAATCCCGCGGCCGAACGTACCTTCGGCTACCGCCGCGACGAAGTCGTCGGGCGCCCGATCGCGGATCTGATCATCCCGCCGCATCTTCGCGAACGCCACCATGCCGGCATGCGGCGCTACATGACGACGGGAATCCCGCATGTGCTCGGGCGGCGGGTCGAGATCGAGGCAATGCGCGCCGACGGCCACACCTTCCCTGTCGAGCTCGCGATCACGGAGGTCGGCCTGGCCGGGAGCCGGCTGTTCACGGCCTATATCCGCGACCTGACGGAAGTGCGGGAAGCCGAAGCCGAGATCGAGCGCCAGCGCGAGCAGCTCTACCAGAGCGAGAAGCTCGCCGCGCTCGGCTCGCTTCTGGCCGGCGTGGCGCACGAGCTCAACAACCCGCTCTCGATCGTCATCGGACAGGCGCTGATGATGCGCGAGGCCTGCTCGGCGCCTGAGCTGAGCCTTGCGCAGATCCGCAAGCTGGCCGAGCGGAGCGCCAAGATCGAGGCGGCCTCCGAGCGCTGCGCGCGCATCGTGCGGACCTTCCTGGCCATGGCGCGCCAGCGCACCAGCGAGCGGCGGCCCGTCGACATCCCCGCGATGATCGACGGCGCGATCGAGCTTCTCGCCTACGGGCTGCGGACCGCGGGGGTGGAGATCGTCCGCGACGTGCCACAGGGCATCCCCCATGTCTGGGGCGACGGCGACCAGCTCCACCAGGTGGTGGTGAACCTGATCATCAATGCCAAGCAGGCGCTCGAGGATGTATCCGGACCGCGCCGGATCACGATCGCCGTGCGCCATGACGAGGAGACGGGCCACGTCGCGCTGACGATCTCCGACAGCGGCCCGGGCGTGCCCGAGGATATTCGCAGCCGGGTGTTCGATCCCTTCTTCACCACGAAGCCGCAAGGCGTCGGCACCGGCGTCGGGCTCGCCATCTCGCGCGGGCTGGTCGACAGCCATGGCGGCAGCCTGACCCTCCTCCCCTCGCAGCCCGGCAGCGGCGCCAGCTTCGAGCTCAGCCTGCCGATCGGCGAAGGCAGTTCTCACCCGGTCGTGCCGGTGACGGAGGAGCCCGCCGCACCCACCCCGCGGCGGCGCGCGCTGATCGTGGACGACGAGGAGGAGGTCGCGCAGATCCTGGCGGAGCTGGTCGAGCGCCATGGCTTCGACTGCACCATCATGGCGAGCGGCAGCGCGGCGATGGAGCACATCCGCGGCGACAGCCGCTTCGACGTCGTGCTCTGCGACATCAGGATGCCGGACGGGGACGGCCCGTCCTTCCACGACTGGCTGGTGACGGAGGCGCCGCATCTCGCCCGCCGGATCGGCTTCGTCACCGGAGATACGCTGGGCCCCGCCGCCGCGCGCTTCCTCCAGCGCTCGGGGCGGCCGGCGCTCGAGAAGCCGTTCGGACCCGACCATGTCGCCCGTCTTCTCGAGGCGCTTTCCGAGCCGCACTAGCCTTCATCGCTGCGGGCCTTCATTGAAACGCAATGCGGCAATAGCGTCACGCGCACGAAACACCTGTCCTGCATAAGGCTACGCACGGAAGACGCGCTCCGGCGATTCGCGGAGCGACGCCGACGCAGCATGCCCGGATACTCATGCCGACCCCATTGAAAGAGAAATTGGCGCTCCTGTTCAGCCGACACGCCGCCCTCTATTGGATCCTGGGCGCGCTCGCCGCGGCGCTCGCGGTCACGGGTGACGCCTCGACCGACCAGACCTTCGGCGGCAACTGGCGCTTCGCCGACCGGGTGGTACTCATTCCTGGCATAGACCCCTATGCCGGCCGCTTCGACGGCAGTTCGCTGTATTTCAACGACGATTTCGTCGAAGCCCCCTCGCCGTTCGGCTGCGAGCTCGCCAGCTACGAGGTGCTGACGGTGCCCTGGCCGGGCCTCTTCCAGGGCCATTTCGAGGAAGCGGAGCCGAGATCGATCGACGCGAGGTTCGTCTTCCCCGTCGAGACCGAGACGCTGCGCGTCAACTGCTCGACCGGCAGCTTCGACTACCACGTGGTCGGCGATCGCATGTACACGATGCTCGACGGCGTGGTGCACATCCTCGAGCGCCGCGGCAACTGAGCGCTACCTACAAATCTTAGGGCACGAGGTCGGCCAGATAGGCGTTCTGTCTGGCCGAGGACGCGTAGCGGGCGGGATCGAGATCGGCGAGCAGCAGTTCCTCGCCCTCTTCCCCGGCCTCCGCCAGCAAGCTGCCGTCCGGCGCCGCGACGACGCTCAGGCCGGCATAGCTGAACAGCGGGTCCGAGCCGCAATTGTTCACATAGGCGACGAAGACCTGGTTCTCGAAGGCACGCACGGGCACGACCTGCCGGGCGATGAAGCGCGCATAGGGGCCGACCGGCAGGGCCGTCGGCACGATCACCGCCTCGGCGCCCGCCTGCGCCAGGCGCCGCACGTTCTCCGGGAACTCGACGTCGTAGCAGATGAGGAAGCCGACCTTCATCCCGGCGATCTCGACGAGGCCCGCCGACGGCTCCCCGGGCCTGAAATGGCCGCGCTCGTAGCTGCCATAGAGATGCGACTTCCGATAGATGAAGGGGGTATTGTCGCCGGTGAAGAGAAAGGCGCTGTTGCAGACGTCCGGGCCCTCGCGCTCCGCCAGCCCGGCGACGATCGCGATCCCGGTCTCGCCCGCCAGCCGGTCGAGCCGGCGCGGCAGCTCGTCGCCCGGCGCCACCGCGAGCCGGCGCATCGCCTCTCCGGCCCCGTAGCCGGGCAGCGCGAGCTCTGGCACGGCGAGGAGGTCGGCGCCAGCCGCGGCGGCCTCGCGCGCGGCGGTCGCGACACGCTCCAGATTGGCTTCCTGGTCGCCCGCCAGCGTGCGCATCTGGAGCGCGGCGAGCCGCATCACTTCTCCTCCTCGGCGGGCATCGCGCCCAGAAGCCGCGGCAGGTCGCCGAAACGCCCGATCAGCCCGAAGATAAGCGCAGCGAGCACGACGAAGAAGATCGACACCGCCGCCATGGTCGGCGTGTAGCCGTAGCGCAGCGCGTTGAATATCTTGATCGGAAGCGTTTCCACGGTGAAGCCGACCGTCATGTAGGCGACGATGTACTCGTTGAGCGAGAGGACGAAGACGAAGGCGAAGCCGGAGACGAGATAGGGCAGGATGAGCGGCAGGACGACGGTGCGCAGCACGGTGCGGTCGTCGGCGCCCATCGTGCTCGCAGCCTCGACGAGCGAGCGGTCGATCGCCGAGAAGCCGAGCGACAGCGTCACCAGCGGGAGCGTGACGAAGAAGATGCCGTGGCTGATCGCCGCCGTCCAGGACTGGCCGTAGAAGCCGATCGTCGCCCAGAAGCTGAGGAAGCCGAGCGCGGTGATGACCGGCGGCAGGATGAACGGCGCGACGCCGAGCACTTGAAACACCTGCGCCCACGGCGCAACGCGCCGCCACAGGAACCAGGCGAGCGGGAAGGCGACCATGACGGCGAGCGCGGCGGCACCGGAGGCCAGCAGCAGCGACGAGATCAGCGCTGCGCGCCAGCCCGGATCGGTGAAGATCTGCGCGTACCAGGACAGCGAGAAGCCGCGCGGAGGGAAGCGCAGGTCCTGTAGCTCGTTGACCGAGACGCCCGCCACGACGACGAGCGGTGCCGCTAGGAACAGCGCGACGAGCGCGAGATAGAGCGTGGGGAGCGCCTTCATCCCGCGTCGCCCTTGCGTCCGATCATCATCGTCAGTGCGACGAGCGACAGCGAGATCAGCACGAGGAAGATAGCCATGGCCGCGGCGAAAGGCATGTTGGACTGATAGATCGCCTGGTCGGTGATGTGGACCGACAGCGTCCAGTGCTGCGGGCGCCCGAGGATCTGCGGCAGCAGATACGCGCCCAGCGCGAAGACGAACACCATGATGAGTGCCGCGACAATCGTGCTGCGGAGCGCCGGCACGATGACGTTGAAGAAGGCCCTGAGCGGCGAGGCGCCGAGCGTGCGGGCGGCCTCGGCGAGCGTCGGGTCGAGACGGACCAGCGCCGGATAGAGGATCAGCACCGTGTAGGGCAGAGCCTGGTAGACCATGCCGGTCAGCACCGCGCCGAAGCCGGGCAGCAGCGCCTGCGGCTCGGCCATCAGCCCCAGCCAGACGAGCAGGTTGGTGATGCCGGCCGTGCGCGAGAAGAGCGTCGACCAGGCGAAGCCGATGATGACTTCCGACAGCGACAGGACCGCCAGCAGGCAGACCAGCCAGACGATCTGCGTCCTGCGCGAGGCGCGGGTGAGCAGCCAGGTGAAGGGAAAGGCGATCGCCACGCAGCAGATGGCGACCAGGACCGCGAGGCCGAGCGAGAAGGACAGCACGCCGCCGAAGAAGGGGGTGACGAAGCGGAGGTAGTTTTCGGTGACGAAGTCGGACGTGTAGAAGCCGGCCGGGTCGCGGCGGAAGAAGGACACCGCGATCATCGTCGCGAAGGGGATGACAAAGAAGACGACCAGCATGAAGGCCGGGAAGGCGAGCGGCGCGTAGTCCAGCGCCCGTGCGGGCGGCTCGCGTCTCATTCCTTCAGCACCACACAGCTGTCGGGCGGCAGGACGATCCCGACCGCCGCGCCGGGCGCGAGGCCATGCCGCTCGCGCGGGCTGGCGACGGCGACGATCGTCGTGTCGCCCGCCTCGACGAAGGTCTCGATCGAGCCGCCGAGATCGCGCACGAAAGTGACGGTGGCATCGAAATCGCCCTCCCCCGCCGGCGCGAGCCGCACGTCCTCCGGGCGGATCGACAGCCGCCCGCCGCCGAATCCCTTCGGCAGGGCGAGGCCGCGCAGCGGCTGGCCGAGCACCTCCGGCCCGGTGGGGCCGATGGCGAGCGGCAGCAGGTTGGTCGAGCCGATGAAGCCGGCGACGAACGTGTCGGCCGGCCGGCGGTAGATCTCGACCGGCGGCGCAGCCTGGCGGATTTTGCCCTCGCTCATCACCACGACCAGATCCGACATGGTCATCGCCTCGCGCTGGTCGTGGGTGACGACGATCGTGGTGATGCCGAGCCGCTGCTGGAGCTGCCGCAGTTCCACCTGCATGGCCTCGCGCAGCTTTGCGTCGAGGGCCGAAAGCGGCTCGTCGAGCAGGAAGAGGCGCGGCGAGAGCGCGAGAGCGCGTGCGATCGCGACGCGCTGCTTCTGGCCGCCCGACAGCCGGGCGACGGGGCGTCCGCCGAAGCCCGGCAGGTGGATCATTGCCAGCAGTTCTTCCACGCGGGCGGCGCGCTCGGCCTGCGGCACGCCGCGGATGCGCAGCGGATAGGCGATGTTGTCGGCGACGTTGAGATGCGGGAAGAGCGCCAGCGACTGGAAGACCATCCCGAAGTCGCGCCGGTGGGTGGGGACCCCGGTGATGTCCTGACCGTCGATCAGGATGCGGCCGGAGGATGGCTCCTCCAGCCCGGCGATCATGCGCAGCAGCGTGGTCTTGCCGCAGCCCGAGGGGCCGAGCAGGCAGACGAAGCTGCCGTTCGGCACCGACAGGCTGACGTCGTCCACTGCGGCGAACTCGCCGAAGCGCTTGGTCACATTGTTGAGGACAAGGCCCGACATGGCGTTGTGGCGATCGCCGGCAGCCGCCCTATCGGCGGCCGCCCGCGAAGCGCGCTCAGCCCGCTATCATCTCGGTCCACTTCTCGTTCAGCCAGTCGCCGCGGCTCATATAGAGGTCGTAGCGAGGGATGATCGGCTCGATTTCGGACGAGACCGCCGCGAATTCCTCGTCCGAGAGGTCGAGCAGGTCGCGCCGCACGGTCGGCGCCGTTCCCACACGCCGCGACATCAGCGACTGGACCTCCGGCTGGCTCATGTAGTCGATGAAGACATACGCCTCCTCGAGCTTGTCGGAAGCGCGCGAGACGGCCCAGGAGCCGGAATCGAGAATGCCGCCTTCCTGCGGGAAGGTGGAGCGCACCGGGTGCCCGTCGGCGGCGGCGAGGCCGGTCACGTCGTGATAGTACTGGCCCATCGGGATCTCGCCCGACTTCAGCGCCTGCTCGAACTGCGCCTCGTCGCGATACCACAGCCTGACATTGGGCCGCAGCTCGGCGAGCTTCTCGAAGGCGGCGAGCTGGCCTTCCTCGGTATCGAGCGCCTCGGTGCCGCCCATGAAGGTCTTCGCCGTCACCTCGAGCAGGAAGGAGTTGGAGACGAGCGCGAGGAGGCCGAGGCGGTCGCGGTTCCCCTCGTCCCAGAACGCCGCCCAGGAGGTCGGCTCCTCGGCGTAGACATCCGTGTTGGACACCAGCGTGATGTACCACGCCACGGCTCCGATGCCGGCGACGCGGTCGTCCGGGTAGCGATGGACGAAGCGCTCCTCCAGATGCGCGCTGTTCGGTATCCGGTCGAGATCGAGCGGCGTCCACAATTCGGTCGCCTGCCCCCTGAGGAGCGGGGTCACCGCCATCATCGAGACGTCGGCCGGTGCCTGGCCGGCGCGCGCCGCCTGCTCGAGCTGCACCAGCCACGCCTCGCCGGTCGGCTCGGCAATCGACTCGACGGCGATCCCTGTCGCCTCGGTGAAGGCGGGGAAGATGTGCTGGTCGAAGGAATCCTTGAAGTAGCCGCCATAGACGCCGACCTTGAGCGAGCGGTCCTGCGCCCGCAGGATCGAGGGCATGGCGAGCGTGCCGGCGACGGCGAGACCGCCGGCGAGCACCTCGCGGCGGGTGATCCTCTTCTTCATGATCATTACGTTCTCCTCTGGTTGGGCCATTCGGCCGAATTCTAGTCGGTCCTGCCCCCGATCGAGGGGCTGAAGACCATCAGGCACAGGATCTCGAAGAGCACCTGCGCCCCGGCATGGGCGGTGTTGGTGGTGGCGTCGTATTGCGGCGCGACCTCGACCACGTCGCCGCCGACGATGTCTAGGCCGGCAAGCCCGCGCAGGAGCTCGAGCACCTCGCGGGTCGTCAGGCCGCCCACTTCCGGCGTGCCCGTGCCCGGAGCGAAGGCGGGGTCGAGGCTGTCGATATCGAAGGAGAGATAGGTCGGCCCGTCGCCCACCACCGCCCTCGCCTTCTCGATGAGGGCCGGGATGCCGATATGCGGCACCTCCTCGCAGTGGATGACGGTCATCCCGCTCTCGTAGGAGAACTCCCAGATGTATTCCGATGAGCCGCGGATGCCGATCTGGATCGTGCGGGTCGGGTCGAGCACGCCGTCGAGCACCGCGTTGCGGAACGGCCCGCCGTGATGGAACTTGCTCTGGTCGAACGGGCCGCCGGTGTCGCAATGGGCGTCGATATGGATCATGCCGACCGGGCCGTCGCGGCCGACGGCCTTCAGGATCGGGTGCGTGATCGAGTGGTCGCCGCCGACGGCGAGCGGCGCCACGCCGCGGTCGAGCAGCCGGCCGACATAGGCCTCGATCTCGTCGTGGCTCTGCTCGAGCTTGTAGCGGCTGGCGAAGGCCACGTCGCCGATATCGGCGGTGCGCAACTCGAAGGTCGGCGCGCAGTCGAGCACGTGGTTGTAGGGCCCGACGCGCTCGATTGTCCTCACCGCCCGCGGGCCGAAGCGCGAGCCGGGGCGGTTGGTGACGCCGAGATCCAACGGGACGCCGAACATCGCCACCTGCAAGTCGCCGAGATCCGGCGAAGCGGGATCGACATGGAGATAGGGTGCGGCGAGGAGGGTCGGCAGCCCGGCGAAAGGCGGGCGCCGGGTCCCCGACGCCGTGAACATCTTCTCCGCGACGCGCTGGAACTTCGGGTAGTGGATGCCGCTGCCCTGGTCGTCGCCATATTTCGCGCGTAGCGTCGCCAGTCGTTCAGCATCCCATCCCATCGGGTTCCCCTGCTCGGCTTTAATGTCGGGCTGTCGGGCATTGTTGCGACAGCGCCCGTGAAATTGCAATCGCGCGCCGGCGTCGCACCTTCCCCCCGACCGCGAAAGGCGCTACGGCGCCCGCATGCTGCAGTTCAACCCGCTCGTCGCCCGGCTGGCGCCGCCGCCGATTCCCGCTGTCCAGTCCTGGGGCCGGGCCTATGACGGCCGCCACGGCCCGCCGATCGACCTGTCGCAGGCGGTGCCCGGATATCCGCCGCACGCGCGGCTGCTCGAATGGCTGGCCGAGGCGGCAGGCTCGCCCGGCTTCGCCGGCTATGGGCCGATCGAGGGCGAGCCCGAGCTCCGCCAGGCCTATTCGCACGACGTGGCGGAGGTCTATGGCAGCGACGTCTCCGCCGCTGACATCCACATCACCTCGGGCTGCAACCAGGCCTTCGTCGCGGTGATGATGGCGCTGGCCGGCGCGGGCGACCGCGTGCTGATGACGAACCCTTGCTACTTCAACCACGAGACGTCGCTCGCCATGCTCGGCATCGGCGTCGACTATGTCGGATGCAGCGCCGCGGACGGGTTCGTGCCGCGGCCGGCGGCCGTCGCCGAGGCACTTGCGCGGACCGGCGCCCGCGCGCTCACCCTCGTCAGCCCCAACAATCCGACCGGCGCCATCTATCCGCCCGAACTGCTCGCCGAGCTCCACGGCATCTGCCGCGATGCGGGCGCATGGCTGGTGCTCGACGAGACCTATCGCGACTTCCTGCCGCCGGGGAGCGGCGCGCCGCACGGGCTGCTGCGGGACAGGCGCTGGCGCGAGAGCTTCGTCCAGCTCTACAGCTTCTCGAAATCCTTCTGCATCCCTGGCCATCGGCTCGGCGCGGTGACGGCAGGCGCGGAACTCGTCGAAGCGGTCGCGAAGGTCATGGACAATCTGCAGATCTGCGCGCCCCGCGCACCACAGGCGGCGGTCGCGCGGGCGCTTCCGGCGCTGGGCGAATGGCGCATGGCGAACCGGCGCGAGATCGCCCACCGGGCGTCGGTGCTGCGCGAGGTGATGAACTCCGTGCAGGGCTGGACGCTCGAATCGCTCGGCGCGTATTTCGCCTTTCTCCGCCACCCGTTCGGGGAGCTGGACTCCCGTGCCGTCGCGGAGCGCCTGGCGCGCGAGGCGGGGGTAGTGACACTGCCGGGAGAATATTTCGGTCCCGGCCAGAAGGCTTTCCTGCGGATCGCCTTTGCCAACGCCGAGTCTTCGGTCCTGCGCGGTCTGCCGGAGAGGCTGACGCTGATCGGCTAGGTGACGGCCCGCTGCCGGGAAGACGCACCGCTGATCCGCCTCCAGATCTCATAACCCGCGGCGATGTCCTGCGCGGCGGTGCCGAGCGACTTGTAGATCGTGATGTCTTCCGAATTTCGCCGCCCCGCGAGGCGCCCCGAATAGACGGCGCCGATCTCGCCGAGAAGATGCTGCTGCTCGACAGCGCCGGAAGCGAGCGCGCCGATCCATTCGCCCGCCTGGCTCGCCGCCGCATCCGCGCAATCGACGAAGAAGCGGCCGCGCGCGACGCCCGCGTCGTCGATCTCGCGGGCCGAGGCGACGCTCGAGCCGACGAGATTGAGATGCTGGCCGGATTCCAGCCATTCGCCCGCGATGACCGGCACAGGCGAGGCGGTCACGCTGACGATGACGTCCGCTCCGGCGATCGCCTCGCGGACGTCGCCGCAGGGCACGAAAAGACAGGCACCCGCGTGGCGCTCGACGAAGGCCGCCGACCGCTCGGGCCGGCGCGACCACACGCGCACCTCGGAGAAGGGCCGGACGCAAAGCAGTGCGGGCAGGTGGTGATCGGCCTGCTCGCCGGTGCCGAGGATGGCCAGCACGGTCGAATCCGCCCTCGCAAGCGCCCGAGTCGCGGCTGCGGTCGCCGCAGCGGTTCGCAGTGCGGTCAGCTCGGCGGCGTCGAGCGCGGCGATCGGCGTCCCGGTCTCGCTGTCGAAGAGGAGCATCACGCCCTGGTGGCTGGAGAGACCACGCGCCGGATTGCCGGGATAGAGGCTGATGAGCTTGATGCCGTGGACCCGGCGGTCGCGCATTGCGCCTGGCATGATGCCCATGGCGTTGCCGCCTTCGAGCTTCATCAGCCAGCGGTCCGGCTGGTCGGTCAGGCCGGCCGACAGCGCCGCCATCGCGCCCTCGACGATCTCGATGCAGTCGGCGACGGGAAGCGCCTCGCGGATCCGGTCAGCGTCGATCTGGAGCATCGGCGGCACTTTCGCTGGGCAGTGGGCCGGCAACGAGGCGGGCGCCGAGATGGACGATCATGATGGCGCAGAAGGTCGGGATGGCGGCAGCCACGAGCGACATGCTGATGCCGAGCCCGGGCGAGGTGCGGGCGTGGCTGCGCATCATGAAGCCGCGCCCGAGGTCGAAGCCGGGCCCGAAGAAGGAATAATAGAGGATGGGCACGACAAGGATGAGGACGCTCGCCGCGATCGCCAGCTTGGCGAAAAGGGCGGCGCGGCCGCTTGCCCTCTCGTCGGGCGTGGCGATGGCCGGGTCGGCGCCGCGCCGGAAGGCGAGCGTCGCCCCGAGCAGGCCGCCCCAGACCATCAGGTAGCGGGCGAGTTCCTCCGTCCAGATCGGCGGCGCCCGCAGGCCGTAGCGCGCCACGATCTGCAGCGTGATCACAGCGACCATCGCGACCAGCGCCGCCTTCGCGAGAAGGCGGCACAGCCGGTCGAGGCCGCCGCTCAGGCGGACGAGAAAGTCCCCCGCTCCTCTCACCGCCGCGTCTGCTCGGCCGCGTCGATGAACATCTGCAGCGCGTCGGCCTCCAGAAGCCGCGGCCACGCGGCCTGCGAGCGCTCGACGAACTCCGCACGTGCCTCCGGCGTCAGCTCGGTGACGGTGACGCCGCGATCCTTGAGCATGGCGATCTCCTGCTCGGCCGCGCGGTAGGTCCATTCACGGTTGTTGGCGTTGGCCTGCTCGATCGCGGCATCAACGATGGCGCGATCAGCGTCGGACAGGGCATCGTACCAGTCGTTCGACATCAGGACGGAGCGAAAGGGAATACCGGCGCCGGCATTGGTGAAGTACTTGAGGAACTCGGTGTGCTGGAAGATCAGCGGCACGACGGGCGGGTTGACGTAGCCGTCGGCGATGCCCTGCTGCACGCTGGTGGCGAACTCCGTCATGTCGATGACGACGCTCGACGCCCCCCATTCCTCGAGAACGGCCGTCTGCGAGGCGTCGATGGCACGCAGCCTGAGCCCCTGGAGGTCGGCGACCTTCTCGATCGGCTGCTTCGTGTTGAAGATGCCGACCGGCCCGCCGAGGCCCGCGAGCGCGGCGATGCGGATGCCCTGCGTCTGCATGTTCCCGTCGATGGAATCGAGGATGTCGGTCTCGTCCAGCGCCCGGAACATGTGCTCCAGCGAATCGAACATGTAAGGGGCGATGAAGCCGAGCACGCGCTTGTCCACCTGCGCGATCATCACGAAATTGGTCAGCCCGACCTGGAGCAGGCCCTGCGAGAGCTGATCGACGACCTCCGGATCGCGGCCGAGCGCGCCACCGACATAGACCTGGGCGGTGAGGCCGGCCTCGTTGAGCTGCCCCGCGAAATCCTCCGCCCAGACCCAGTCCGAGCAGGCCGGCACGGCCGGACAGCCGACGGCGATCCTGATCTCCTCCGAATGCGCCGCGGCGATCATCGCCCCAACGGCCATCGCGGCGCCTGCCATCAGCAGGCTCAGTCTCTTCAGGTTCATGACGCTTCCCCTTTCGTTTGGTTGGTGGTGCATGCACGTCTCACGGGACCAGCCCGGCCAGCCGCGGCAGGAAGAGCGTGATCTCGGGTAAGAGGAGGAGGCCGGCGAGGATGACGACCTCGATCAGGAAGAACGGCAGGATCGCTCGCGCGAGCCTGAGATACGGCACGCCGCTGGTCGTCGCGACGACCATCAGGCAGCCGCCGAAGGGCGGCGAGATCAGCCCCATGGTCAGGTTGAGGCACACCATCACGCCGACATGGACCGGATCGGCGCCGGCCGCGATCGCCGCCGGCACGAGAAGCGGCACGAGGAGTACCAGCGCCATCATCGCGTCCATGACCATGCCGGCGACGAGCAGCACCAGCATGATCGCGAGCAGGTACTGGACGCCCGACAGATCGGCAGACCGCACGAGCCCGTCGATCGCCTGCGGCACGTTCTCTATCGCGACGAGATAGCCGAAGATCGCCGCGGCGAAGAGGATGACAAAGATCGCGCCGGTCAGCACCGCCGCCCGCTCCAGCGCACCGTTGAACTGGCGCCCGGCGGCCACGGCCGCTTCCGCCAAGTTCCGCCCCGGCTCCAGCGCCAGATAGAAGAAGGCGACGCAAACGCTGACGATGACGGTGAGCGCTGCCGCTTCCGTCGGCGTCACCACGCCGAAGACGATGCCCGCCACCACGATCACCGGCACGAGGAGGGCGGGCCCGGCGCGGAGCAGCGTCATGCCGACCGGCGGTCGCTCGGTTCCCGTCCCGCCCGGATGGTCGTAGCGCCTTGCCGCCCAGGCATTGTATGCAAACAGCCCGGCCGCCACGCAGAGGCCGGGCAGCAGCCCGCCCGCGAAGAGCGCGGCGATCGAGACGTTCATCAGCGCGCCGTAGAAGATCATGACGATCGAGGGCGGGATGATCGGTCCGATGACCGCCGAGGCCGCGGTCAAGGCGGCTGCATACTCGGCTGTGTAGCCGCGCCGCCTCATCTCCGGCACCAGAGCGCTGGTCGTTGCCACCGCGTCGGCGACCGCCGAACCGGAGATGCCCGCCATGAAGATGCTGGTCGAGACATTCACGTGGCCGAGCCCGCCCTTCAATCGGCCGACGACGAGCATGGAGAGATCGATAAGCGCCCGCGTGATGCCGCCGCGGCTCATCATCTCGCCGGCCAGGATGAAGAGCGGCATGGCCATGAAGGTGAAGACGTCGAGCTGGCTCAAGACCCGCTGCGGCAGGATGGCGAGGTGCCGCGACTGGTCGGCGGCAATGAAGCTCAGCACCGCCGCGGCGCCCGTCACATAGGCGATCGCGGCACCACCGGCGAGTGCGGCCAGCGCAAACAGCGCGACGACGATCCATGCCATGGCAATCCCGTGTCTTCTACGGCAGAATTTTCCTATTGGAAACGTTTGTCAAACGGATTTTCCGATGCTACCGCTTCGGAAACTGGAGACGACGATGGCGGCAGCGGCAGCGGAGAAGCTCGAGGGATCGACGCAATCCACGGACTTCGGCCCCCGCCTGCGTCGCCTGCGCCAGGGCGCCGGCCTGAAGCTCAAGGAGCTGGCCGAGCGCGCCGGGCTTGCGGCATCGACGATCTCCAAGATCGAGAACGATCGCATGTCGCCGACCTACGACGTGCTCCTGAAGTTGGCCGGGGGGCTGGGGATGGATCTCTCGACATTGCTCGAGGGTCCATCCCCGACGGTCGAATCGCCGATGCCGGCCGGCCGGCTCGACGTGACCCGTGCCGCCGAGCGCCGCAGTCACCCGACTGGCGCCTATGTCTACGAGCCCTTCGCCACGCGGCTGACGCGGAAGGCGATGGACCCGACCTTCGTCACCGTGAAGGCGCGCAGCCTGGACGAGTTCGGCGAGCTGATCCGGCATCCGGGCGAGGAACTCGTCTACGTGGTCTCCGGCACGGTCGAGCTCCATTCGGAATACTACGCGCCAATCCGGCTCGAGGCGGGCGACAGCGTCTATTACGACGCCCGCATGGGCCACGCTTACGTGTCGGTCGGACCCGAGGACGCGACCATCCTCAACATCTGCGCCGGCGTCGGCGGCGAGCCCCTGTCCAGCCTGCTGGGAGTGACCTCATGATGACGCCGGCCGAATGGGAAGCGCACGACATGACGGCGCTCGCCGGGCTGCTGGCGAAGGGCGAGATCGCCCCGCGCGAGCTCGCCGAGACGGCGATTGCCCGCATCGAGGCGCTGAACCCGGCCGTCAACGCGGTCGTCATCGCCGCCTTCGAGGAGGCGCTGGCCGACCTGGAGAAGCGGACCGACCGGCCGCGCTTCCTGGGCATGCCCTACCTGGTGAAGGACCTCTACGCGCCGGTGCGCGGCCTGCCACTGACCAATGGCAGCCGTATGTTTCCAGCGCAGGTGCCTCCCTTCGATTCCACCCTGATCGCGCGGCTGCGGGCCGCGGGTTTCGTCTTCATCGGCCGCACCAGCTCGCCCGAATGCGGCTTGAGCGCCTCGACAGAGCCGGTGCTCTACGGGCCGACACACAACCCCTGGAACCTGGAGAGGATCGCTGGCGGGTCGAGCGGCGGGGCCGGTGCCGCCGTCGCCTCCGGCATGGTGCCGGTGGCGCATGCGACCGATAGCGCCGGCTCGATCCGCATCCCCGCCTCGTGCAACGGGCTGGTCGGGCTGAAGCCGACGCGTGGGCTCAACCCGTTCGGCCCGCACCGCGGCGACGCGGCCCACGGCATCAGCCACGAGAACGCGATCACGCGGACGGTGCGCGACACGGCGGCGCTGCTCGACATCACCGCGGGGCCGGACGCCGGCGCGCCCTATTTCTCGCCGCCGCCCGAGGATGGCTTCGTCGCCGCGCTCGCGCGCGCCCCGCGCAAGCTGCGCATCGGCTTCTCGACAACGACGCTCGCCGGCGTGGCCGTCGATCCGGAATGCAGGCGTGCCGTCGAAGGCGCGGCGGCACTGCTGGCCGAGCTCGGCCACGAGGTCGAGGAAGCGCGGCCTGATTTCGACGCGGTCCGGCTGGTCGACTGGATGATGACGGTGCTGATCGCCTCGCTGACGCCGATGATCGCGGCCTGGGAACGGCAGCTCGGACGGCCGATCGATCTCGACGCCGTCGAGCCGCAGACGCTCGCCGCCTTCCGCCAGGCACGCGCCACCAGCCTCGAGACGCACCTCTCCTGCCTCGCCGCGATGCAGCTCGAGGTGCGCAGGATGGCCGCCTTCTTCGACATGTTCGACGTTCTGGTGACTCCGACCATGGCCGCCCCGCCGCCACCGCTCGGATCGGTACCGATGACGATCCCCGAGGTCCCGCCCTTCCTCGAGCGGCTCTTCGCGCTCTGCCCCTTCACCGCGCCGTTCAACGCGTCCGGCCAGCCGGCGGTCAGCCTGCCGCTGCACTGGAGCGCTGACGGCCTGCCGGTCGGGGTGCAGTTCGTCGGCCGCTACGGCGCGGATGCGGGTCTCCTGCGGCTCGCTGCACAGGTCGAGGAGGCGCAGCCCTGGTTCGACCGCCGTCCGAAGCTTGCGCTGCAGCCGGCCTGAGGCCGCTGCCGGCTTCACCTAAAGAGTTTTCCGGAGCGATTGACGAAGCTCTCCCGTCCGCCGACTATGGAAGAAGATACCGTCCGCCGTCGGCACGATGACGCGATGCCTGCCGGCATGACGGGGAGTGGCCCGCCGGTCCGGCCCGGGACCGCATCCTGACCGACGCGAACCGGGAGCCGCAATGCCGAAGCCGATCAGGCTCTACGTTCGCTACGTCGATGCGCTGAACCTCTTTGTAGGGCGCTTCGCCATGCGCCTGCTCTTCGCGCTCGCCGCGATCCTGCTTTACTCGACCTTCTCGCGCGTCTTCCTGGGCCAGCCGGTGAACTGGGTCATGGAGATGTCGCAGTTCATCCTGTCGGCCTATTACCTGCTGGGCGGCGCCTATTCGCTGCAGATGGACAGCCACGTGCGGATGGACCTGTTCTGGAGCCGGATGTCGCCGAAGAACCGGGCGGTGACGGACGCCTTCACCATCCTCTTCGTCGTCTTCTATCTCGGGGTGCTGCTCTGGGGCGGCATCTCCTCGACCGAGTATTCCTGGACCTACAATCAGGTGAACTATACCGCCTGGGCGCCGCCGATGTGGCCGATCAAGGCGATCATGACGCTCGGCATCTTCCTGATGCTCCTGCAGGCCATCTCGACCTTCTTCAAGGACGTAGCCATGGCGCGGGGCACGCCGCTCGCATGACGCCCGAATTCATCAGCCTCTTCATGTTCGCCACGATGATGATGCTGCTCATCACCGGGCAGCGCGTCTTCGGCGTCATCGGCTTCGTCGGCGCGGTGGCGGCGCTGTGGCTGTGGGGAGCGGGATCGGCGGAGCTGCCCTTCAACGCCGCCTTCAAGGTGCTGAACTGGTTCCCGCTGATCACCGTGCCCTTCTTCGTCTTCATGGGCTACGTCTTCTCCGAATCCGGCATCGCGTCGAACCTCTACCGCATGTTCCATGTCTGGTTCGGCTCGCTGCGCGGCGGGCTGGCCCTCGGCACTCTGGGGCTGATGGTGCTGGTCTCCTGCATGAACGGGCTCTCGGTCGCCGGCATGGCGATCGGCGCCAGCGTCGCGCTGCCGGAACTGCTCCGCCGCGGCTACGACAAGCGCATGGTGACCGGCGTGGTGCAGGCTGGCTCCTCGCTCGGCATCCTCATCCCGCCCTCGGTGGTGCTCGTCCTCTACGCGATGATCGCCCGCCAGCCGGTGCTGCAGCTCTGGCTCGCCGGCATCGTGCCGGGCCTGATCATGGCGACCGTCTTCGCCGCCTACATCGTCATACGCTGCCGCATGCAGCCGGAGCTGGCGCCCGCCCTGACGGCGGAGGAGCGGGCGGAGATCCCGGCTTCCGAGAAATACCGGCTGCTCTTCCAGGGCCTGATCCCGCTCGCCGTCTTCGCCATCATGATGTGGAGCTTCATCTCCGGCGTCACGAGCCTGGTGGAGAGCGCCGCCCTCGGCGCGCTGCTGGCCACCCTCGCCGCGGTCGTCACCGGGCGCATGAACAGGGTCGTGCTGGAGGAATCGACGCGCAAGACGCTCGCCATCTCCTGCATGTTCCTGTGGATCATCCTCGCCGCGCTCTGCTTCGGCGCGGTCTATGACGGGCTGGGCGCCGTGCGCGCCATCGAGAACCTGCTCCTTAACGCCTGGGACCTGGAGCCGTGGACGATCCTCGTCCTGATGCTGCTCTCCTTCATCATCCTCGGCATGTTCCTCGACGACACCGCGATGCTGGTCATCGTCGCGCCGCTCTACATCCCGCTCGTCATCCGCATGGGCTTCAACCCGATCTGGTTCGGCGTGCTCTACACGATGACCTGCCAGATCGCCTACATAACCCCGCCCTTCGGCTACAACCTCTTCTTGATGCGCGCCATGGCGCCGCCGGAGGTGAGCCTTGGCGACATCTACCGCTCGATCGTTCCGTTCGCGCTGCTGATGGCGGCGACCGTCGTGCTGATCATGATCTTCCCCGATTTGGCGCTGTGGCTGCCCAACCTCTACATGGGCCGCTGAGGACGGCCCGCCGGTGCTATTGCGCCCGTGCGAACCGCGGGTGAAGAATGCCGGGACGGCGGAAGACCGTCCGGACGAGGGCGAACGACTATTGCACACCTGGTGATGGGAGACTGTTGATGACCAACCGCAAGATACTGACCAAGCGCGATTTCCTGAAGAAGGCCGGCCTCGCCTCCGCGGGCGCAGTCGGCGCCACCACGCTTGCCGCCCCCTACGTGAGGGCGCAGTCGCCGATCCGCTGGCGCCTCCAGACCTATGCCGGGGCATCGCTCGCCGAGCACGTGATCAAGCCGGCGGTCGACGCCTTCAACCGGGCCGCCAACGGCGAGATGATCATCGATCTCTACACCGCCGACCAGCTCGTGCCGCAGGGCGAGCTCTTCCGCGCCGTCCAGCAGGGAACGATCGATGCCGCGCAATCGGACGACGACTCGATGGCCTCGCCGGTCGACGTGTCGGTCTTCGGCGCCTACTTCCCCTTCTCCTCGCGCTACAGCCTGGACATCCCCGTGCTCTGGCACTGGTACGGGCTGAAGGAGATCTGGGAGGAGGCCTATGCCGAGGTTCCGGGCGTCACCTGGCTGTCTGCCGGCGCGTGGGACCCCTGCAACTTCGTCACCACCAAGCCGATCAACAGCGTGGCCGATCTCCAGGGCCTGCGCGTCTTCACCTTCCCGACCGGCGGCCGCTTCCTCACCCGTTTCGGCGTGGTGCCGGTTACGCTGCCCTGGGAGGACATCGAGGTGGCGATCCAGACCGGCGAGCTCGACGGCGTCGCCTGGTGCGGCGCGACCGAAACCTACACGGTCGGCTGGGCCGACATCACCAGCCACTACCTGACCAACAACATCAACGGCGCCTGGGCGGGCTCCTACTTCGTCAATTCGGACCGCTGGAACGAGCTGCCCGACCATCTGAAGACGATCTACCAGCTCACCATCGACTCCTCCCACTACTACCGGCAGCATTGGTATTGGTGGGGCGAGGCGCACTACCGCACGCAAGGTGGCAAGCTCGAGCTGACGACCATCCCGGAATCGGAATGGAAGCAGGTCGAGGACGAGGCGATGGGCTTCTGGGAGGAGATCGCCGCGACCAGCGAGCGCAATGCCCGCGTCGTGCAGATCCTGAAGGACTACGCCGAGACCATGCGCAAGGCCGGCGCGCCGTACCGCTACAGCTGACCGGATCGGCTTCCCGTCACCCCGGCTTTGGCCGGGGCGACTATTTCGCCAGATAGGTCTCGAACAACGGCGCATTGGGGCAGAAGCCGGGCGCATGCGCGACCGTCGAGCCCACGGTCTCGGCCTGCCATTTCTCGCAGACGTCCGGCGATGCGCAGGACAGGCAGGAGCGCACGGCCCGCTCGAGTCCCATGCCCATGCTGTGGCGCGCCACCTCCGCCGGGTCGATCTCGAGCCGCTCCATCATGCCACCCATCAGGCGCGCCTGGCGCTCGATCCGCTCCGCAATTCTCGCATAGATGCCCATGATCGCCTCCGTGCAGGTGAAATCCTCAGGCTGCAGAACTGGCATCCTTCGCGGCGGGCGACTTTGCGCTGGCGCAAAACCGCTTCAAGAATGGCTGTGCACGACTGTGCCTGACCGCCGAACGATCGAAAGAGAGACGAGATGAAGATGGCGATGGACCATTCCGAACCGGACGGCCGCAACGCGACGATCGATCACCCCATTGCGCCCGACGGCCGGCCGGAGCCCGGACGGGTCTACGAAGTGCCGGCGCGGGAGGGACGCGCCTGCCTGGTGGCAGCCGGGCAGACGATCCGGATCGTCAACACGCACGGCACGCAGGTGGCTGACTTCTGGGCCTTCGACGCGGACAATCCGCGGCATTATCTCTCGATGGAGCACATGCGGGCATCGCTGCAGCGGCTCTCGCCGAAGGTCGGTGACGCTCTGGTCTCCAATCGCCGCGCGCCGCTCCTGCGCCTGACGGCCGACACCTCGCCCGGCGTCCACGACACGCTGATCGCCTGCTGCGACGTCCACCGCTACCGGCAGCTGGGCGTCGACGCCTATCACGACAACTGCACCGACAATCTGCGGCTGGCGATGCTGGCGATTGGACGGCGGGCGCAGGAGATCCCCTGCCCGCTCAATCTGTGGATGAACACGCCGCCGGCAGAGGACGGCACGATCTCGTGGCTCCCGACCGTCTCGCGCCCCGGCGACCATGTGGAGATGCGGGCCGAAATCGACTGCGTCGTCATCATCTCCTCCTGCCCTATGGACATCCTGCCGATCAACGGCGCCGATGCGACGCCGCGCGCCTTGCACTTCAGCGTGTCGTGAGCAGCCTGTTGCCGCGCCGGAACCCTGGACTGGGCCGTTCCGTTGGACCGACAAGCGCCCCATGGCGCCGCCTCCACAAACGGGAGTTTCTTTCACGATGCCAATCGCCAGAGCCTCTTTCGCCGACAGCCTCGGCGCCGTGACCGGCGTCATGGCACCTACCATAGCCAAGGGGGTGCTGATCCGCAGGCCTAAGGTGGTCGCGCTCTCGCAGATGCTCGCGCTCGACGGGCGAGCGGTGCGCCGGATGCAGAAGCTCCGGCGGAAATATGGCGCCGGTCCGCTCATGCTGCGGGCGCCAGGACGGGCGCGGGCGATTCTTCTCGAAGGCTCCGATGTCCGCCGCGTGATCGAGGGCGCTCCGGAACCCTTCGCGCCGGCAAGCAGCGAGAAACGCGCCGCGCTCGCCCATTTCGAGCCGAGGGTCGCGCTCGCCTCGCATGGGGCGAAGCGCGAGGATCGCCGCCGCTTCAACGAGCGCGTCCTCGAGACCGACAACCCGGTTCACCGGCTGGCGGCCGCCTTCATCAAGGCAGTCGATGAGGAGATGACGGAAGTGCTCCGCGATGCGACCGCGTCGGGCGTGCTCGATTGGGAGGCGTTCTTCGCCGGATGGTATCGCCTCGTACGGCGGGTGATCTTCGGCCGCGGCGCGCGCGACGACCATGAACTGACGGACATGCTGGCCGAGCTGCGAAGCCGCGGCAACTGGGCCTTCTTCCAGTCGAAGGACGAGCACCTCCGCAGCCGCTTCCACGAGCGGGTCGAGGCGCATATCGAGCGGAGCGACGAGGATACGCTTGCCGCGATCATCAGGGCGACGCCGAAGACGCCGGACACCGCGCCTTCGCATCAGGTGGCGCAGTGGCTCTTCGCGTTCGACCCGGGCGGCATGGCCACCTTCCGCGCCCTGGCGCTTCTGTCGACCCATCCGGACGCCGAGGCTCGCGCCCGCGAGGAAATCGCCGCCGCGGCAGGTGAGACGCGGCCGCTGCTGCAATACCTCCGCGCCTGCCTCCACGAATCGCTGCGGCTCTGGCCGACGACGCCGGCGATCCTGCGCGAGACAACGCGGGAGACGGACTGGGACGACGGAAGCATGCCTGCCGGCACGACCATCATGATCTTCGCGCCCTTCTTCCATCGCGACGACGAGCGGCTGGATTTCGCCAACCGCTTCGCGCCGGAGATCTGGCTGGGCAACGGACCGTCGGAAGAGCTTCCACTCGTCCCGTTCAGCGGAGGGCCGGGAATCTGCCCGGCCCGCAACTTCGTGCCCCTCATCGGAAGTCTCGTCCTCGCCCGTCTGCTGCGCGAGCACCGCTTCGACTACCAGGCCCGCCAGGAACTGCGGGCCGACCGACCGATGCCGGCCCTTCTGGACAATTACCGGCTGCGATACGGACTGCAAAACGCCGCCTGAGCGACCAAGGTCAGGGCAGACAAGCCATTGGTTTTGATGGCTTCTCCCCACGGGCGTCGATGGTCGTATTCTCGGGGAGCCGATACTCGGATTGTCGGCGTTCTTTCACATTTGTTTACCCGGATCCTTCGGAACAACCGCCGCACAGCATGGTTGGTAGTACCGAGCCCGCCCATGCGGGACGCTCTTCGAGAGAATCAACCAAGAAGAAGGATCCCTACGATGAAGTACGGACTAGTAGCAGCAGCTGCCTTTTCGCTCAGCCTTGGCACGGCGGCCATCGCCCAGACGACGATGGAAGGCGACGCTCTGGCGAGTTCCCCGGCCGAATGGGACAACGAGATCAATGACGCGTTCTTCAGCGACGCCGATACTGGACGCCTCCTGAGCGAGGACGAGGTCCGCAGCAACTGGACAGCTCTGTCGTCCGAGCAGCAGGCACAGGTTCGCGCCTATTGCGACACGATCGACACCGCCTCCATCGGCCTCGGCGACGACGCGACCGACACGGCTGCAGGTCTTGATTCCACCCTCGAGGCCGACGACGGCCTTCCGGACACCAGCGCGGCTGCCGACATGGCCGACGATGACGCCGATGTGACGGCCGGTGCCGACATGACCGACGACCTGCGCACGCAGGCAGACGATCTCGCCGCCGACTCGCCACTCGACGATGACGGGAGCGACACGATGGCCGGCGCCGAGCTCGATACCGAACTCGACAGCGACGTCACCGCAGGCATCGATGACGAGATCGACACCGGCGCGGCCGGCGATGTGACGGCCGGCGCCGACATCGGCGACGAACTCGACAGCGATGTCACCGCCGGCGTCGACACCGAGCTCGACAGCGACATCAGCGGCGACGTCACCGCGGGCATCGACGAAGATGCGGATGCAGGCGTGGCTGGCGACATCACGGCCGGCGCCGACATCGGCGGCGAAATCGACAGCGGCATCGACAGCGGCGTGACCGCCGGCGTCGACACCGAACTCGACAGCGGCATGAGCGGCGATGTGACTGCCGGCTTCGAGGCCGACGATGAGCTGACCACCGGTGCGACGACGGGCGACCAGCAGGTCAACCATGCCGCAATGCTGCAGCTCTGCGGCTGGATCGGCGACGAGTAATCCGCACCCCAGCGGATACTTGGGGGCGTCGGGAGCAAGTCTCCCGGCGCCTTTTGCACATGGAGAAGGTCAAGCGGCAATGAATACGGCGAACCTGCAGATGGAGGGCCTGCTGATAGCGGTAGCCGCCCTGGTCCGGAAACTTCGGGACAAGCAGCTGCTGAGCGGTTCGGAAATCGAGGCGGCACTGGCAGAGGCCGAACACGCCGCGCTCGGCTGGGAGGACCGTGCGTCGCTTCCCCAGGCGAATCGCGAGGCGATCCTCTTCCCGCTCCGCTTCCTGCGAGCGGCAGCTGCCGACAGCGGTGGCGTGCGCGGATTTGCCGAGACCGCGCGCGAGGTTGGGCTGAACAAGCCCCGGACGCCCGAGACCTGACCCGCACCACCGCAAAAGGCGCTAGCCCGCACCGTCGGCAAGAAGATATGTCAGCGGACTCTCCAAGACCCAGCTGACGCCCTCTTCCGTCACTCCGAGCGCGCCCTTCCCTTCGAGCGCGCGCGGCGCGATCCTTTCGAGCACCAGGCGGCCATACCCGGCCGGACGGCTCGCACGGTCCGCCCGCGTTGCCTCATTCCAGGTCATCCGGAACCTCCGGCCGTCCGGCGCCTGGTCGATGGACCATTTGATGGCGACCTTGCCGCCGGCACCCAGCGCGCCGAAGGCGAGCGAATTGACCGCCAGTTCGTGGAGCGCCATGCCGAGATACTGCGCCGCGCCGGGCTGCAGGAGCAGCGGCGGACCGTCGACCTCCAGCCGCGCGCCGACGGCAAGCGCCACGACCTGCTCCCTCACCAGATCGCCGAGGCTGGCGCCCCGCCAATCGGCATGGACCAGAAGGTCCTGCGAACGCGAGAGCGCCATGACGCGGCCGACGATCCGTTCCTCGTACTCGGCGGCCGTGCGGGCATGCCTGCCGCTCTCGCGGATCATCGCGAGGATCAGGGCGTACTGGTTCTTCACCCGGTGATTGACTTCGCGCATCAGCATCAGGATGCGCTTCTCGCTCTCCCGCCGCTGGGTGATGTCACGGGCGATCTTCGAGGCGCCGACGATGCGTCCGCTCGCGTCGACGATGGGCGAAACTGTCAGCGAGATATCCCTCAGCGAGCCGTCCTTTCGCCGCCGCACCGTCTCGTAGTGCTGCAGCCGCTCGCCGGCCTTGATCCTGCCGATGATGGTCTGCTCCTCGGCAACGCGATCGGGCGGAAAGAGCATCTCGATCGATTTGCCGATCGTCTCCTCGGCAGCGTAGCCGAACAGCTGCGTGGCGCCGTGATTCCAGCTGCGGATGATGCCGTTAAGATCCTTGCTGATGATGGCGTCGTCGGAGGATTCGACGATCGCAGCCAACCGATGCTCGACATCCCCGAACCCCTGGTGAGTGTCGGAGCCGAGGAGAGTCGCGATGCCCCCCGCGCCGCCTTCCAGAGGCCGCGCATAGGCCACGGCCCGCCGCCGCGTTCCATCCGGCCGCTCGATGATCAGCGGAACGGAGTCTACGTTCCGTTGCTCAGTGACGGCGCGGGCCAGCGGGTACTGATCCGGTGAGAGCGCCGAGCCGTCGGGGTCTAGGAGACGCAGCGAGCCGCACCAGAAGGCTTCGCCGATTGCCGGCCGCCGCCCCCAGAACTCGGCCGCGGCGTCATTGTAGAAAGACAGGCGGCCGTTGGCGGCCGTGGTGAAGACTGCTGTTGGCAGGAGCGCCAGGACCGACTCTGCCAATATCGGCGCGGTTTCCCTCCTGGCCACCGAATCGTTCAAGGCTGCACTCTCAGCTTTCGCATGATCGCCTTCATGCCTGTGGCACTACCCCTCCGCGGCAGTCGGCGCAACCCGGAGGGCCCACTGCTGAACCTCCAGCACCAGCCAAGGTTCCTCGTCCCGCTCGGCTTAAGTGGTTGCAGGAACACGCTCGCGTCCTTCCGGCCGGGCGTCCGCCGGCAGCTCCACCGTGGCCAGAAGCGGAAGATGGTCCGAGGCGATCCTTGCACGGAGATTGGACGGAACCTCGGCCGATAACGCGGTCATGCCTGCAGAGAGGAAGATGTGGTCGATCCTCAGCATCGGATAGCGGGAGGGAAAGGTCGCGCGCGGACGTCCACCAGTGGAGGACTGGACCTCCGTGAGCTGACGCGAGAGAAGGCGGTAGGCGGCCGAGGACGGCACGGAGTTGAAGTCGCCCATCAGGATGGTCGGCTGTTCGCCGACCTGCGGATGGCCGAGCCACCCGGGCCCCAGAAGCGTCTCGGCCTGCCGGATGCGCTCCCTTCGCCACAGCCCGAAATGGGTATTGATGACGTTGACCGGGCGACCCTCCACATCGAGACACAGCCACAGCGCCCCCCGCGGCTCGCCGATCGACGGAAGCCCGGAAGCTTTCACCAGCCTGTTCGGCAGGCTGGTGAGGATGGCGTCCCCGTAGAGCTCGTCTCGCACCTTCATGGCGGGATGGAAATGCAGCTTCATGTTGAGATGGGCGGCGATCGCCACCGCCTGGTCGACCCCCCCGCTGCGGCGGCGGCCGACATCGAGCTCCTGGAGGCCGACCACGTCCGGATCATGGGCGGCAATCACCTCGGCGATCCGCGCCGGATCCACCTTCCCGTCGGTGCCACGGCAGCTGTGGACGTTGTATGTCATCAGTCGCAGCCGCCGTCGTTTCGACTGACGGCCGCTTCCGTTGGAACCATGCATCGGGGAACCGCTTTGCATCTCATCCGTTGCGGCAACGGTTCTTCGTCATGTCGGTTCCCCGCATCCTGATCAGGCTCGCCATTTTCGCCGCCATCTGCGTCGCGGCGTTCCTGATCTATCGCGCGCTGAGCCGCTACAGCCTCGACGAGATCGTCGAGGCCCTGCGGTCGATACCGCCGGCAAGTGTCGCCATGGCGGTGGGCTTCGCCGCCGCATCCTATGTCTGCCTGACCTTCTTCGACTATCTGGCGCTTCGCTACGCGGGAAGGCCGCTCGCCTATCGCCGCGCCGCGCTCACCTCGTTCTGCGCGCTCTCTATCGGCCACAATATCGGCGTGGCCGCATTGAGCAGCGGCGCGATACGCTATCGCTTCTACTCCCGCTGGGGCCTGAGCGCCGAAGAGGTCGCCAAGGTGGTCGTCTTTTCCGGCGCGACCGTCGGCCTCGGGCTGGCGACGCTGGGGGCCATCGGCCTCCTGCTCTACCCCGCGGATGCCGAGCGGCTGATGGGCCTCGACCGCCCGGCCGTGGTGGGCGTCGCGCTGAGCTCCTCGGCGATCCCGATCATCTATCTGGCGCTCGCGGCCCGGGTGCGGGCGCCGCTGAAGATACGGAAATGGAGTTTCGAGATGCCGCCGCTCAAGATCGCGGCGCCGCAGATCGTCATCGGCACGCTCAACTTCGCATGCGTGGCGGCCTGCCTCCACCAGCTGCTGCTCGCCTTCGGTAGCCAGGCCTATCTCAAGGTCGCCGCCATCTATGTGATCGGCAATGTGACGGCGCTGCTGAGCCATGTGCCAGGTGGCCTCGGCGTGCTCGAGGCAACGGTGACATATCTGCTGCCCGGAGCGGCTTCACTGGCTGCGATGGTGGCCTTCCGCGTCGTCTACTTCTTCGTGCCGATCGCAATCGGGCTGCCGACCTTCCTGATCAGCGAATACGTCCTGCGTGACCTGACGCCCGAGGAGGCCAGGCAGGAGGCGGCCGAATAGCTTGGCAGCACCGCTGCGCAGCCGCCTGCTCCAGCGCCCGAGCGGCCAGAAGGGCTCGGCGGGATCGATGATGCTGGTCCCCAGGATCATCGACGGCTTGCCGTTGCGAGGTTTCAGCGAATAGGGGCGCAATCCCCGCGGGCGGATATTGAGCCGATCGAGAGCGCGCACCAGCGATCCGCCTTCGGCCTCTATTGCAACAGCCAGATCTTCCGAGCTGCAATCCAGGTGCTCCGACAGGAGCCGGTTGCGGAACGCGGTTATCGCCGCCCGGTGCTCGTCGATCGCCGACCAGAGCGCCACGTCGCACTCCGTGTCGAGCCCTTCCGACCGATTGTTGAGGTTGGACGAACCCACGCGCGCGAAGGCGTCGTCGGCGATCAGTATCTTGGAATGGACGAGTACCTCGTAGTCGTTGCCTTCCTCGTCCGGGACGACGGCATACATGACCCTGAGCCGGCCGTAGCGATCGGCGGCCTTCAGGCGCCTGACCACGCGGTTCCGATTGTGGCCGAGCACGTAATGCTCGATTGCGCCGCGCGAACTCTGGGTGACGACGATGACGATTTCTGGGCCCGTTGGCCTCTCGAGCAGGCCCGCCAGCCGCTCACCCACTGCGATCGAGGCCAGGTACTGGGCCTCGATGTAAATATGCCGCTTGGCCATCATGAGCGCGTCGTGAGTCAGCCGGATCGCCTCCCGCTTGCTCGACTGGAAGCCGATCAGCCCCGGCTGCGTCCGCGCGATCGCCAGGCTGCACTGGGCGATGTCCGCCCGGCGGCCCTCGACCCACAGCGGGCGGACCTCGTCGAGGGGCGACAGGTCCTCCCCGGTCCCCCTTCGCCATCGCCGCCGGGCGAGTTCGGAGAGATCGGTCGCGGCGGGGCCGGACATCATCATCTGCACGTCATGCACCGGATAGTACGGTCGGCCGTTCGGCTTGGTGCGCTCGGGCCAGTGCGCGCGGTGCTGACTGGTATCCCAGCGGCCGGCGGTCAGGTCCATTCCGCCGACGAAGGCCAACGCTTCATCGACGATCACGATCTTCTGGTGATGCGAGGCGCGTATCGGATGCTTGAGATCGAAGGAGAGGCTGATCCGAGGATGGGCCGCCCAGCGGGGACCACGGAACAGCTTCAGCTGCCTGCCGGAAAGGATCGGCCCGATCGCCCAGATCAGGATGCGAACCTCGAGTTCGGGATTGTCCTCGACCTGCTTCCTGAGAAGCTCTCCGAGTGTCGGGCACGACGGATCCAGGGGACGCAACCTGATGTCGGGATCGAAGTCCCAGCCGATAATGAAGATGCGGCGACGGGCCATTCGCAGTGCCGCGTCGAGCCAGCGGAAGAACTCGTCGCCGTCGACGAGGAATGCAGCCTTTTCCACATGGGATACGCGCCAGCAGTTCTGGCCGGGCCTAAAGACGGGCTGCATCCTTTCCGCTTCGGCCACCAAATCGTTCATGGGCTTCATGAAATGCCGGTCCCGCGGTGTCTCGATCAAGTCTTACGAGAATTCAGCTGCCGGGAATTTGGTTCCCACGGTCGCTTCTACTGTCGCCTCTCAGCCCTCATCGAGCACCAGCGCCGTCGCGAGATAGCCGAGGCCGAAGGTCGAGGCGACGCCAACCGCGAGGAGGACAAGCGCCACCGCCGGCTCGCCGTTGCCAAGCATGCCGCCCAGCGGATGGGAGCCACCCCAGACGAGCGCTCCGGCCGCGGCGAGACCGAGCACGGCGCCGATGACGAAGTTCTTGAGGACGAAGGCGATCAGGGGCGGCATCAAGCACCTCTCGAACCAGCCAAACGCGTGGCACGCCCCGAGCGTTCCGTGTTCTACTGCCGCGGCGGCTGGTCGGCACCCTCGATTGTCGTGGGCGGCATGGTCTGCGGCACCGTCTGCGGCGCGCTGTGTTCCGGATCCGGTCCGCCATGGGTCGTGTCGGGAGCCGGGTCCGGGCTCAGCATGCGCATGCCGAGATAGATCGCCGTCACGATGACGATCACGCCGAGGGCGATCAGCAGCGCCTTTCGTTCGAAAAGTCCGGGGCGCCTTGGATCAGCCATTGCGATCTCCTTTTGCCGCGGCCGCCACCCGGCGGCCGCGAGCAGCAGCGTTGATTTCGTGCGGCCCGGTCAGCCTCGAACCGCGCGGGCGATGGCAATCAGGATGCACGCGCCGATGAAGCCTGCGATCAGATACCCCAGCCAGCCGCCGAACTGGATGCCGACCAGGCCGAAGATGAAGCTTGCGAGCGCGGCGCCCACGATCCCCAGAATGATGTTCATGAGCATGCCCATGCTGCTCTTCATGAACATCTCCGCGAGCCAGCCGGCGATGCCGCCGATGATGATGGCTGCGATCCACCCTACGCCTTCCATGATCTTCTCCTTCAAGCCTGGGTCGAGGCGGCGACCTGCCGCCCGTTACGGAAGGCCGAAGAGCCTCCCCGCGCGGATCGTGCTTGACCGGCGCGACTCCTTCAACCGCCGAGGCGCCCGGAAGTTCCTGACGGCAGCAGCGGGGAAACAAATGCCCGGCCCCATGGTTTGGCATTCGATAGGTGAACGGAGCATCTCGACATGCCAGCCAAATCGAAAAGCCAGCAGAAGGCGGCCGGAGCGGCGCTTTCGGCCAAACGCGGCGACACCAAGAAGAGCGACCTGAAGGGCGCCGCACGGGGGATGGAGGAATCGATGACCGAGAAGCAACTGGCCGAGATGGCCAAGGGCAGCCGGAAGGGCAAGCCGGAACACGCCTCGAAGAGCTGACTGCGTAACTGTGTGCATGGAGGGCTCCGGACATCATTGGGGCTTGCCTTGCGATGCGCCACGTTCGATAGGTGCGACTTAACTTTTGTTAGAAGGCGGGCAGATGGACAGCAGCGTCCAGCGAGCGCGCAGGGCTTCAAGACGCCGCGATCCGGGCGACCTGGACCTCCTGCTCAAGGAGATCGAGAAGGAGACGATCCCCGACCGCCTCATGCAATTGGCCCTGCAACTGCAGGCGGCACTGGCCGATCGCAGTCGCAGAGAGGAGGAAGAGGGGCAGCCGAACGGCTCGCGGCGCCCGGCGCGGCGCAGCACCTGAACTCACCCCGTTTCATCGTGGGTTCGCGCCTCAATCACCTCCGCGGCGCGGAAATGACAGCGACCCGCCGCCTGTCGGTCCGTTCGAATTCTCTGCCCTGAAGACCTCGCGGCGCCCCCCCTCCAGCACCCGCAGGAACTCGCGCAGCCAATTGCCGGCATCGTGCCGGCGCACGACCTGGAGCAGCGCCTCGTGGCGACGGCGGCGTTCAGCTGCCGGCATCGCAAGCGCATACCGCAACGCCTCCGCCACGTCGTCGACGTCGTAGGGATTGACGATCAGCGCGTCGTGAAGCTCTTCCGCGGCGCCGGCGAAACGGGAGAGCACGAGGACGCCGGGATTGTCGGGATCCTGCGCGGCCACGTATTCCTTCGCCACGAGGTTCATGCCGTCGCGCAGTGGCGTAACGAGCCCGACCTCGCTGCCGCGGAAGAGCCGCGCCAGTTGGTCGCGCGGGACGGCGCGGTGGATGTAGTGGATCGGCATCCAGTTGAAGCGGCCGAAATGGCCGTTGATGGCGCCGGCCAGCGCCTCGAGCTCGACCCGGATGTCGGAATAGGCGCGCAGTTCCTCGCGCGTCGGCGGTGCGATCTGGAGGAAGGAGACGGTGCCCTCCAGTTCGGGATGCTGCGATATCATCCGCGCCACCGCCTTCATCCGGTCGGGCAGGCCCTTGGAGTAGTCGAGGCGGTCGACGCCAATGATCTGCTTGCGGCCGAGGATCTGCCGGCGCATCGCCTCGATCTGGATCTCGCGGTCGGGCTCGGCCGCCATCGCGGCGAAGCTGTCGACGTCGATGCCGATCGGGAACCGGCCGATTCTCACCTCGCGATCTCCGGCGCGATAGGTTCCTTCGCCCAGCCGGGTCGCCAGTGCGTGATCCTCGATGTGGTGTTCGAGATTGCCCACGTCGCTGTGGGTCTGCATGCCGACCACGTCGTGAACGAGCAGCGCCTCGACGAGCCTGCGATGATTGGGCGAGGCCGACAACATCTCCGGCGGCGGAAAGGGAATGTGGAGGAAGAAGCCGATCCGCTGGCGGCAGCCCAGCCTGCGCAGGAAGCCGGCAAGCGGGATCAGGTGATAATCGTGCACCCAGATGACGTCGTCCGGACGGAGAAAGGGCTGCAGCGCCCGCGCGAAGCGCTCGTTGACGCGGCAGTAGCCTTCGAAGAACTCCTGCCGGAAGTCGACCAGGTCGAGGCGATAGTGGAAGAGCGGCCACAGGACGCTGTTGGCATAGCCGATGTAATACTCCTCGTAGTCGCGCCGGGTGAGAGGCAGGGAGATGCGGCAGACCTCGCCGGCCTCCTCGACCTCCGGCTCCTCGTCGCCTTCGGCATCCGACGACCCGTTCCAGCCGAACCAGATGCCGCCGCGCTCCCGCAACGCGTCGGCAAGCCCGACCGTCAGACCGCCGGCCTGCACGGGCTGGCTGAGATCGGCCACCCGGTTGGATACGATGACGAGCCTGCTCAAGCTATGGTCCCTTCCCGCGGCCCGGCCTCCGGGACACGCGCCTCTAAACACGGCCGCGATGGGTCAGGTTCCGCCGGCCTTAGCGCCTCAGGGAACTCACCGGGTGGGCCTCTGAGTTCTGCAGGGAACTGACCGCCGAGCTTTCGCCGAGTTCCTCGAGCAGCCGGAGCCGCGCACGATTCAGCCTGCTCTTCACGGTCCCCATCGCACAGCCGCAGATGTCGGCCGCTTCCTCGTAGCTGACCCCCAGCACACCGACGAGCGTCAGGATCTCGCGCTGCTGCTGCGGAAGCTTCTCGATCGCCGCGGCGATCTCGCGCCCCCGGGCGGACCACTCCTGCGTGGCGTCGCTGGCGGGTTTGGCCGAAACGCAGTCCGCCGAACCGGGCGCTTCCCGCAGGGCGATCTTGATGCGGGTATAGAAAGTGTTCCGCATGATCGTGAACAGCCACGACTTCATGCTCGTCCCCGGCCGGAACTGGTGTATGCTGGTCAGGCCCTTCGTCAGGGTTTCCTGAACCAGATCGTCCGCATCGTTGACGTCCTTGCAGAACGTGCGCGCGAAGGCGCGCAGGGCAGGGATGAGTTCGACGATCTCATTTCGGGGGTTTGAGGTCCAATGCGCTTCTTGACCCGCTACCAATGGCATTGGGCGAACCTCCTCATGATCAAAGTGCTTGCCTCCCCAGTCTCAATGTTCCACGGCAATGGCGGTTCCCGCCGTTCGGAATCTTTTCGGACGGCTTTGGGTTAGAAACGGCCGAGCCGCGGCCCCGGTTCCTGAGCGCGGCCGGCCAAGACGGACGCCAGAGGAACTCAGGCACGGCTGCGGCGTTCCTGGGCAACCAACAGGTTCCGCGCCATGGCTCCCCGCACCTTCTGGAAAGGCTACCTGAAGCTCGCCCTGGTCACCTGCCGCGTGTCGATGCTGCCGGCAACCTCCGAGCGCGAGAAGGTCCGCTTCCACACGATCAACAAGGCGACGGGCAACAGGATCGAGAGCCGCTACGTCGATTCCGTGACGGGCAAGGCGCTGCGCTCCGAGGACGAGGCGAAGGGCTATCCCGTCGCCGACGACAAGCACATCTTGATCGAGGACGAGGAACTGGAGGCCGTCGCGCTCGAAAGCACGCGCACCATCGACATCGACCAGTTCGTGAAGCGCGACTCGATCGGCTGGATCTGGCTCGACAAGCCGCACTACCTGCTGCCCGACGACGAGGTCGCGCAGGAGGCGTTCGCCGTCATCAGGGACGCGATGGCCGAGACGGAGATGGTGGGGATCGCCCGCGTCGTCCTCTACCGGCGCGAGCGGGCCGTCATGCTCGAGCCGCGCGACAAGGGCATCGTCGCCTGGACCCTGCGCTACGGCGAGGAGGTGCGCGAGGCGGACGACTATTTCAAGCGGATCGACACCAGCAAGCCCGACACCAAGGAGATGGGGCTGGTCAAGAAGCTGATCGACGAGCGCACCAGGGACTGGGACCCCGCCATGGCAGAGGACCCGGTGCGGGACAGCCTGCTGGAGATCATCGAGGCGCGCAAGAACAGCAAGGCGAGGAAGAAGCCCGCGAAGAAGGAGGAGGCGCCGAGCAACGTCGTCTCCATCATGGACGCGCTGCGCAAGAGCATCGACGCCGAGAAGAAGGGCAAGGGGAAGACCCGCTGATCAGGCTGCCCGCCGCCGCCTGCCCTGCTTGGGTGCACTGAGCGCCACGCGGCTCTTCTCGAAATCCGCCCACGGGTCCGCCGCGAGATTGGCGAGCCGCGCCATGGCGTTCGAGACGGTGAAATGCGCGCCGCCGATCCCGCTGTCGAGTTCCTCCCACGCAACCGGCATGGAAACCGGCGCTCCCTCCCTTGCCCGGGTCGAATAGGGGGCGACGGCGGTCGCGCCGCGCCCGTTGCGGAGATAGTCGACGAGGATGCGACCCTTCCGCTTCGACTTGGTCACCGTCGCGACGTAGCGGTCCGGATCGTCGGATGTCATCGCGTCGGCGATGCCCTTGGCAAACCCCTTCACCTCCTCCCAACCGGCCGAGGGCTTGAGCGGGGCAACCACATGGAGCCCCTTGCCGCCCGACGTCTTGACGAAGGCGGCCAGCCCCGCCCCCTCCAGCCTGGAGCGTACCTCCCGGGCGGCATCGGCGATGTCAGACCAGGTCACGCCATCGCCGGGGTCGAGGTCCATTACGATCTGGTCCGGCCGCTCGAGGTCGTGGAAGGTCGACTGCCAGCCATGGATTTCCAGCGTCGCGCCCTGTACGAGCCCGATCAGCCCGTCGAGGCTGTCCACGCCGAGGATCGGCTCGTCGGAATCGTCCTGCGGATCGTGCGCCTGCAGGATCGTCGGGCTCAGCCCCTTCCACGCGTGCTTCTGGAAGAAGCAGTGCGACGTCGTGCCCTGCGGGCAACGCACCAGGGCCAGCGGTCGGTTGGCGACATGCGGCGCCATCCACTTCCAGACCTCGCCGTAGTAGTCGGCCAGCCCCTCCTTGGTGACGCCGGCCTCTTTCCAGTAGATGCGATCGGGGTGGGTGAGTTTGACCGAGCTTATCGGCCGCGCCTTCTTCTCGACCGTCTCGCCCGCCTCGCGCACGATATCCTCCGCCGGCTTGTCCTCCCGCAGCCCGCGGAAGGAGGTGTGGCGCAGAATGCCATCGGCCGTCCACGAGCGGAATTCGACCTCGGCCACGAGCTCGGGCTCGACGAAGCGGACCTGCCGGCGCGCCGTGGCATCGAGCTTGTCGGCGAAAGGCGACGTCTTGCGCTCGATCGGCGACAGACGCCGGAAGAGTTCGGCCGCCATTGCCGTCGTGAAGCCGGTGCCGACGCGCCCGGCATGCCGTAGCTTGCCCTTGTCGTAGTAGCCGAGCACCAGCGAGCCGATCGCCTTGTCGGATGTGGAGGAGACGACGTAGCCGGCGATGACCAACTCCTGCCGCTCCGAGCATTTCGACTTGATCCAGTCCTTGCCGCGGCCAGAGACATACTTGCCTTCCGCTAGCTTTGAAACCACACCTTCGAGGCTGAGCCGACAGGCATGGCGCAGGATGATGTCGCCGTTCTCCTCGAAATGCTCGCTGTAGCGCAGGCATGATGGCGACCCGTCGAGCAGGGTCGAGAGCCGCTCCTTCCTGTCGATCAGCGCCGCGTCGCGCAGGTCGAAACCGTCGAGATGGAGGAGGTCGAAGGCATAATAGATGAAGCGGTCGGTGCGGCCGGCGGAGAGGTCGGCCTGCAGCGCAGAGAAGTCGGATGCCCCGCCCGACGCTTCGACCACGATCTCGCCGTCGATCAGCGCCTCCTTCGCGGGAAGTGAGGCGAGCGCCTTGGCGATCTCCTTACCGAAGCGGTCAGTCCAGTCGAGCCCGCCGCGGGTCAGCAGCCGCGCCTTGCCGCCCTCGATCCGCGCCTGGAGCCGGTAGCCGTCGAACTTGATCTCGTGCAGCCAGCGCTTGCCCGCGGGCGCAGAAGGTTTGAGCGAGGCGAGCGCCGGCGGGACGAAGTCGGGAAGCGCGGCTTTCTTGGCGCCCTTCATCGGCGGCTCGGAGGCGGCCTCGGCTTCGGCCTTCTTTGCCGCGGCCTTCCGCGCCGGCTTCCTTGCCGCCCTCCGGGCCGGTTGATCCGCCTCCGCCTTGCCTGTTCGGCCGGTTTTGGACGACCAGCCCGGGTCCTCGCCCTCGACATCCTCGATGAGCCGCCCGGTCTTGACCGATTCCGGCCGCTCCTCGACGATGTCGGGGTCCTTCTCTTCTCTCGCGAACTTGTCCGTCGCCTTGAACAGCAGCCAGTTGTCGCGCTTCTCGCGCGGCCGCCTGGCCATCTTCACGAGGTGCCAGCGGCCGCCGAGCTTCTCGCCCTGCAACTCGAATTCGAGATGCCCCTTGGCATATCCCTTGCGGGCGTCGCCGACCGGCTTCCAGCTTCCTCGATCCCAGACGATGACGGTGCCGCCGCCATATTCGCCCTTGGGGATCGTGCCCTCGAAGTCGCCATATTCGAGCGGGTGGTCCTCGGTCTGCACCGCCAGCCGCTTCTCGCCCGGCACGAGGCTGGGGCCGCGGGTGACGGCCCAGCTCTTCAGGGTGCCGTCCATCTCCAGCCTGAGATCGTAGTGGAGCCGGCGTGCGGCGTGCTTCTGGATGACGAAGCTGTCGCCCTTGCGCTTCCTCGCGTCGCCCTTGGGCTCCGGCGTCTTCGAGAAGTCGCGCTTCTTGCGGTAGGTCTCGAGCGACATGTCAGCCCGCCTTGCGGCGCGGCGCAGCCTTCTGCGCCGGCTTGCTGGCAGCCTTGCGCTTGGGCGGCACCTTGCCGCCCGCCTTCGCGCTGGCGCGCAACGCCTCCATCAGGTCGACGACCTTGCCCTTCTCCTCGCGCTTCGGAGCCTCGATCGTCTTGCCTTCCATCTTCGCCTTGACGAGCTCCGCGAGCGCGCGGTCGTAGCGATCCTCGTATGAGGCGGGGTCGAACTCGCCGGTCTTGGTGTCGATGATGTAGCGCGCGAGGTCGAGCATCTCGCCCTTGATCCTGAGGTCGGGGATATCCTCGAACGCCTCCTCGGCGCGGCGGACCTCGTAGTCGTAGTTGAGCGTGTCGGCGACGAAGCCGCAGCCCTGCGGCCGGATGAGAACGGTGCGGACGCGGCGGAACAGGACGGCGCGCGCCAGCGCCGCCACCTTCTTCTGCCGCATGCCCTCGCGGATGAGCGCGAACGCGTGCTCGGCTGTCTTGTCGGCGGGGGTGAGATAATAGGGCTTGTCGAAGAAGACGGTGTCGACCTCGTCGCATGGGATGAAGGCTTCGACGGAGAGCGTCTTGTCGCTCTCGGGCACCGTCTCCGCGATCTCCTCCGGCGTCAGGATGACATACTGGTCCTTGTCGGTCTCGTAGCCCTTGACCTGGTCCTCGCGCTCGACCGGCTTGCCGGTCTCGGCATCGACGTATTCGCGGCGCACGCGGTTGCCGGTCTTGCGATTGATCGTGTGGAAGGAGACGCGATCCGAGGTCGACGCGGCCGCATACATCGCCACCGCGCATGTCAGTTCCTTGATCTTCAGGTGACCCTTCCAGAGCGCTCTAGCTGCCACGTGCACTCTCCTTGGCGACGCGACTCAACCCCGGCTCCGCACGAAGGTTCCGCTGAGGGACGAGCCCCGGCGGAACCAAGCCACATCTGGCGGATTGAGACGTGGCGCCGCAGGCCCGGTGCGTCGGTCGGGAGCTCCCGCCGACCGCCACGGGCGGTATCGTACTCTTCGCGGCGGGAGGACAGGACATGCGGCATGTCGAGCCTGCCACCTTGCAGCCCTACGCAGCGGCGGCGGAGCGCGCCGCTCTGACCTACGTCGTCGACGCGGAGCCAGGCATCCGCAGGAAACGGCACGGCAAGCATTTCGGCTATGTCGATGCGGACGGCGCGAAGGTGACCGATGTCGAGACGCTCGCCCGCATCAGGTCGCTCGCCATACCGCCGGCCTGGGAGGATGTTTGGATCTGCCCCGAGGCAGCCGGACATATCCAGGCGACCGGGCGCGACCAGAAGGGGCGCAAGCAGTACCGGTACCATCCGGCCTGGACGGCCTGCCGCGACGAGGCGAAGTTCTCCAGCCTGTCGGCCTTCGGCGGCGTCCTGCCGCAGCTTCGGGATCGCGTCGACGCCGATCTGCGCAAGCGCGGCCTGCCGCGGGAGCGGGTGATCGCAACCGTCGTCTGGCTGCTCGACAACACGCTGATACGGATCGGCAACGACCGCTACGCCAAGACAAACCGCAGCTTCGGTCTGACGACCCTGCGCTCCCGGCATGTCGAGGTGGAAGGGTCGAGGCTGCGTTTTTCCTTCGTCGGCAAGTCGGGCCAGAAATGGGACGTCAAGTTCTCCGACCGGCGCGTGGCGCCGATCGTCCGCTCGATCCAGGAATTGCCCGGCCAGCGGCTGTTCAAGTATCTCGACGACGACGGCACCCGCCGCGAGGTGCATTCGCACGACGTGAATGCGTACATCGCCGAGGCGATCGGATCCGACTACACCTCGAAGCACTTCCGCACCTGGGGCGCGACGGTATCGGCCGCATTGTGGCTCGCCGAGCACGAGCCCCCGCCGAGCAAGCGGGAACAGGCGCGCATCCTGAACAAGGTGGTCGACCAGGCGGCGCAGCAGCTCCGCAACACGCGGACCGTCTGCCGCCGCTGCTACATCCATCCGCTGGTGCTGGAATCGTGGAGCGAGGGCCGGTTGCATGCGGAGATATCCGACCTGCGGCGGAGGCTGCGCGCCCCGCTCGCGGGACTGGACCAAGACGAATCGACTGTGCTGCGCTGGTTGCGCAGGCAGGAGGCTCAGTCCTCGCCCGGATAGGCGCTGGACTTCAGGAGCCGGGCGAGATGGGCTGTGTTGCGCGCCAGCATCGCGGCTGTTGAGGCAACCTTCTCCGGCGCCTCGTCGAGGTCCTGGAAGTCGGTCGAGCCCATCGCCTCGCCGACCCAGTAGGCCACCGCATTGGGCGCCAGCCAGAAGCCGACGTCGTTGAGGGCCTGGTAGAGCTCGGCCGAGACGTGGTGGGCGCCGTCCTCGTTGCCGACGACCGCCACTGCGGCGACACGGCCGTAGGAGACCATCCGCCCCTTCTCGTCGGTCTCCGACAGGAAGGCATCCATCCGCTCCAGCGCCCGCTTGGCGACGCTCGACGGCTGGCCCAGCCATACCGGCGACCCCAGGACCAGGATGTCGGCGTCCAGGATGCGGCGGCGGATGTCCGGCCAGGCGTCACCCTCGCCCTCGTCCGACATCACCCCCGGCTTGACGTCATGGTCGGCCAGCCGGACGATCTCGCCCTCGACGCCGTGGCGCCTGAACTCGGCGAGCACCAGCCGAAGCATGAGCTCGGTGGAGGAGGGCTTCTCCGGGTCGGTGGGCTTCAGCGTTCCGTTGAGCGCGATCGCCCGCAAGCGGACGGCGCCGCCGCTCATGCCCTGTCCCTCAGTTCGGTGGCGCCTTCATGCGAGGCGCAATGCGCGCAGCAATAGATGACGTCATTCGCCTCGACGCCGTGACCGATGATCCTGCAGCCGCAATGCGGGCAGGTGGGCGCAAGCTTCTGGATCGCGCATTCGAAGCTGTCGAAGCTGTAGGTCCTGTCGTCGATCGTGACCTGGAACGCCTTGTCGTAGTCGTTGCCGCAAAGATCACAGGTTGCCATGTCGGGCTCCTCTTCCTGGTGATCTGTCCCAACAACACGGCGCGCCAAGCGTTCCCGCCCACGCGTGAGGTGGAACATGATGATCAGCGGCGCGTTCAGTTTGAACTGAGGAGTAACGTTCATGAGAATCGACCGCTTCATCCTTTCCGGCCTCCTCCCGGCCGGCGCACTGTTCCTTTCGTTCAGCCTGACGACGGCACCTCCCGCTGCCGCCCATATGTCGGCGAGCGGGTGGCACTACCCGATCGATTGTTGTTCCAACAAGGATTGTCGGGAAGTCTCGGCGGACCAGATTTCCGAACGTCCCGATGGCTACGTGATTGAGTACACCGGCGAACGCATCAGCTACGCGGACACGCGGCTGCGCGATTCGCCCGATGGCGTCTACCACTGGTGCTCGGCGCTCGGCCGCGACGACACGCGCACGATCTGCCTTTTCGTTCCCCCGTCCAGCTTCTGATCCGAGGCGTCGGCCCCCGACGCCTCGTGCGGGGGAGCCGGTTCGGTCACGGCCACTCGGTCCGGTGCTCCCGGTCGGGAAGCGGCACGGCCTCGATCCGCACCTTAGAAGGATCGAAGCCCGCATAGCCCTGCAGAGCTTCGTAGCCCGGCTCCAGCGGCTCATGCGACCACATTGCGTCGGTCGCCCGTTCGCCCACCGCTCCGACATGCCAGAAGCGCGCCGGCCCAGGGCCTGCCGAAGTCTGGTCGGTACGGTCCGAAACCTCGAAGAAGGTCATGTAGACGTCCTTGAGCGGGAGGTAGTAGATCTCCCGCCCGTCGGCCGCCTGCATGACGAGCGCGCGTTCGGACGATGCGACGACCGCGGACGAGAAATTGACGTTGACGGTTCCGACGAAGGGCCTGACGCCGGCCCGTGCGCTGCCTGCGCTCATGTTCATGGCAGCCTCCTCTTCTTCGTTCGCTACATCCGGACCTTAGCATTGTCGCCCATGTCCGGGCGGCTGCTGCTGACGGCGGCGGCGAACATCTTCACATAGCTGACGACGGTGCCTGGGCTGGCCCAGTACTGCGCGTCCTTCGGCCGGACCTTCAGCACGCGGATCGACGGGTCTTCCGGATCGTCCCACCACGCCTTGGCCGGGGTCGACCAGAGCTCCTTGATCTTCTGCCGGTCGTTGCTGACCACTGCCTCGCCCGAGACGGAGACGTAGTTCTGGCCCTTCGAATCGGCGAAGGCGAGGCAGACATTCGGGTCGCCGGCGATCTCGTCGTCCTTATGGCTGTCGGCGTCGGTCAGGAAGTAGACAGCTCCATCGTCCTGCTCGACATGGGCGGCCATGGGGCGCGAGCGGATGTCGCTGCCGTCGCGGCTGGCGAGCATGCAGAAACCGATCTTCCGCATCATGTCCCAGACGTGCTGGACCTTCGAATCGCCGTTCCTCATCGGAAGTGCTCCTTGGATTGTGAGCTTCCGGAACGTGATCGCTCGCCGAGTTGTTCCCGGAACAATGCCTCCCCTCCTCGGGTTCGCCGCATAGCCAAGAAGGGAGCAGCAACCATGAAGACCCCGATTTTCGCCGCGGCGATCGCACTCGCGCTCGCGCCGCAAGCCCTGGCGCAGGAGCAGGCGTCGGCATCCGCCGAGTTCGTCGGCATCGAAGGCGAGCCGAACGGCACCGCGACCCTGACCGAGACTGCCGCTGGCGTTCTGATCGAGATCGAAGTGTCCGGCCTGCCCGCCGGCCAGTGGGTCGCGTTCCATGTCCATGAGGAGGGGATCTGCGACCACGAGACGGACCACGAATCGGCCGGCGGCCACTACAACCCGACCGACGCCGCCCACGGGTACCTCGCCGAAGGCGGGCCGCACGCCGGCGACATGCCGAACCAGTACGTCCCGAACGACGGTGTCCTCCGGGCACAGGTCTTCAACAGCATGATCAGCCTCGACGGCGAAAACGCGGTGCGCGGACGCGCCCTGATGGTCCATGGTGGCGCGGACGACTATGCGAGCCAGCCGTCGGGGGATGCCGGCGAAAGGCTTGCCTGCGCGGTCGTGGAGTAGAGGGCCGGAAATAGATCCTTCCCCACCTCAGGAAGGGGTTGCGCATTCGCCGTAGCGTAAGCAGCCGCTATGCACTGTTTTTGGACGGGCTGGATGCCGGCCCATATCAAATGAGAGAGCGGGCCGGGAACGAGTTGGATAAGCGGGATTTTCCGTTCCGCATCGATCCTCTCCGAGAGAATGTCCCCAGCACCGGCTCCCGCGGAAAAATCTCCGGCCTCTCTTCTGCTTGCGAAGTGGCGCGGGCGAAAGGCAACGCCGTCGGATTTCAGCGACCAGATCGACCGTCTGTTCTCGCGCGAACGCGTCTTCGACTTCAACGCCGAGCTCGTCGCCAGCAATGGCGGACCGCCGCACGTGTCGCTGCTGCTCGAAGGCTTCGCGGCGAGCTACAAGCTGCTGAGCAACGGCCGGCGCCAGATCACCGCCCTCTACGTCAGCGGCGACCTGATCGACCTTCATGGCGTCGTCCTGTCGCGCATGGTGCAGGGTGTATTCGCGCTCTCGCCGGGACGCCTGATCCAGGGGGACCCCGACCAGCTGCGCGCGCTCGCCCATCGCTCGCCCGACCTCTGCTGGGAGCTGTGGCGCGACACGCTCGTCGGCGCCGAGATCAGCCGCGAATGGCTGGTCTCGATGGGCCGCCGCTCGTCGCTCGGCCATCTCGCCCATTTCATCTGCGAGCTCTATGCGCGCCTGTCGCTGGTCGGCCGCACCGACGGCTATACTTTCGCGCTGCCGCTGACCCAGAGCGACCTCGCTGACGTGCTCGGCCTGTCGATGGTTCACGTCAACAGGATCATCAAGACGCTGCGCAGCGAGAACGTGATGACCTGGGGCGGCCAGGCGGTCACCATCCTGAACTGGGAGCGGCTGTGCGACATCGGAGAATTCGACCGCGGCTATCTGGGCATCGAGCCCGAGCATCCGGTCAGGACTTACCCATGATGACGGGACGCGGCGAGGGACAGGGCGCGGTGACGCTGGAGCGCGCGATTGAGGACTATGTGCGCTCGCGCGGATCGAAGCACGTCTCAACGGCGCACGCGCTGCGGGCGGTTCGCATGGTCGTGCCTGAGTGCCGGCTGGGCGACCGCGAGCTGTCGGACATGATCGCGCGGCGCGCGATCATCGTCGGCCATGCCATCTCCTTCGACCACGAAGAACGGACCTGAGGGTGCCTGTCACCGCGGCCTTACGTTCAGGTTCAGATAGGTGCCGTCGAATTCGGCCAGTTCGCTGAGCCCGGCCCAGTCGATGATCGTCACCTGCTCGCCCTGCCAGCGGATAAGCTCGCGCTTGCGCAGCTCCTGCAGGGTCCGGTTGACATGGACGAGCGACAGACCCATCGCGTCTCCGACCACAGTCTGGTTGATCGGCAGCCGGAACGACTGGCCGTCCACCATCAGGACGGCCTGAAGCCGCACGAACATCTCGCACAGGAAATGCGCGAGCCGCCCCGTCGCCGACAGCCGGCCGGCCGCCATCAGCCAGCGGCGGTGCATGGCCGCGTCGATGATGGTGCTGAGCCACATCAGACGCGTGAGATGCGGCTGCGTCTCCGTCAGCCCCCTCAGGAAGTCGTGCGCCACGAGCGCCACGGTGCAGTCGGTGATGGCGCCGACGCTGTGGTCCATCCTGTCCTGCAGAAGGCTGTGCAAGTCGACGAAGTCGCCCGGGATATGGATCGCGCTGATGTTGCGCCTGCCGTCGGCGAGCAGATGGTAGCGGGCGGCGAAGCCCGACAGGAGCATGAGGCTGTCCGTCGGCCGGTCGCCTTCCTGCACGATGTCGCTGCGCGCCGCGAAGGCACGATGCCGCAGCGTCGCCGCCTGCAAGATGCGGCGCTCATCCTCGCTCAGGCGGTCGCGCGCCTCGAGAAAGAGTATCAGTGGGTTGTCAGCGGTCACCCCGGCTTCGGCACCGACCGCGGCACCGCCTCTCGCCTCGTTTGGTCGGGGCGACGCTACAGGTCAGCGGTGGCCTGACGCAAGCGCGATCACCCGTCCCGGAGCCCCGATCCGCATGCTGTTGAAGCGCCACCCGGTGGACGGGCGGAAAAGCGACACCGGATGCTGGACAGGGATCGATCTCGTGATATAACCCGCGCGCTTCGGCGGTCGTCGGACCCCCGGAGCGAACGGCGGGAGAACGCCCGCCCGCTGCCCAGGTAGCTCAGTTGGTAGAGCAGCGGATTGAAAATCCGCGTGTCGGTGGTTCGAATCCGCCCCTGGGCACCATTCTCATCCGTTTGCAGCCCGGAGACATAGGTAACAGATGGTACCCAAGACATGGGTGACAAACCCCGTGCCGAACGGCCCCGCGGCAGCCGGCGCTGTCTGCGCGGTGCCTCCAGCCGGTTCCCGCGCGGTTGCCGCACGCGGTCCTATTCGAACCGCGCTGAGATGAAGGCCGCTAGGTTGGCGATGTCATCGTCCGCGAGGCGGGCGGCGACCGGCCGCATCAGGCCCGAGTTCGGCCCCACGGTCTCTCCGGCGCGATACTGCACGAGCCGCGTGACGATGTGCTCCACCTCCTTGCCCTCGAGCGAGGGGAAGCTCGCCATGCCGCGCCCCGTGCGGCCATGGCATTGGGCGCAGGCGCGCCTGTAGAGCGCCTCCGCTGCGGCGAGGTCCGCCGAGGCAGCCTGCTCGACCAGCGCCTGGACGACCTCGTCCTGCGGCTTATCGCCATCCTGGGCCGTGGCGGGCGACGCCAGCGCGACGGCAACCGCCAATCCGAAAACGAACTTCATGAAGAGCAGCCTCCGAGCGCATCGATCTTGTGAACATTCGCACGAGGCCGGCGCGGTTTCCAGCGCCGGCCGCGTTCAGCCAGATTGTGGAGAGTGCAGCCGCGTCGCGGGCGGCGACGCGGCTGCGATCGAAAACTATTCCGGAATGATCCGGTAGATATCGCCCTCGTCGACGGCCGCGTAGAGGTTGCCGTCGGGCCCCTGCACGACCGAGCGGAAGCGCCCCGATTCCATCGGGATCGGCATCTCGCTGACATCGTTGACGGAAAGGCCGTCCTCCGCGATGTCGATGATGTCGATGCGCTGGCCGACCGGCGTGCCGCCGAAGCCGATGCCCATCAGGCCGACGACGATGCGGCCGTCCCAGGCGCCCCACTGCTCGCCCGTCAGGAAGGTGGCCGAGGAAGTGCCCTGCGAAAGGCCGTTGTTGTTCCAGGCCGGGGGCATGGCGTCGGGATAGGTTTCGAGGTCCGTCATCGGCATGTAGGCGCGCCGCTCGTCGGGCTCCATCGCCTCCATCTGGTTCGGCTCGTAGCCGCAATAGCCGTCGGGGCAATCGCCGCGGCCGGCCACGTTGGGACGCGGATCCCAGCCTGCATTGCCGCCATTGACCAGCGCCGTGATCTCGTCGGAGTGCCAGGGCCCGTGCTCGGCCGTGATCGGCTGCCCGGTCTCCGGATGGAAGGTGATGCCCTGCACGTTGCGGTGGCCATAGGTGAAGATGCGCGGGTCGAACCCTTCCGGCGGATCGTTGTCTTCTGCGGCGTTGCCCTCTCCGTCGATACGCAGCACCTTGCCGCCGAGAAGCGTCGGGCTCTGCGGCACCTCGGCCTTATGGGTGTCGCCGGTCGTCACATAGAGGTAGCCGTCAGGCCCGAAGCGCAGCCGGCCGCCATTATGGGCGCCGGGACCGCCGAAGGGTTGGTCCGTCGCCGCCGGCTTGTAGGGGATGTCCTCGACGATGTCGGTGCGGTCGGAGACCGAGGTGAAGTCGTCGCTGACCGTCAGCCGCAGCACGCGGTTGGTCCCCGGCTCCGTCATCCTGGACGCCGAATAGACATAGACGAAGCGGTTCTCGTCGAAATCGGGATCGACGGCCACGCCGTTCATCCCGGCCTGGCCCTCGCAGAAAAGATCGTCCTCCGTCGTGGCGAAGCCTTCGCTGCCGCTCATGCCCATCAGGTTGTTGACCTCCTCGGAGGGCAGCATCACGGACAGGCCGCGGCATTTCTCGGTGAAGAACATGGTCCCGTCCGGCAGGAACGCCATGTCCCAGGGGTCCTCCAGCCCCGACAGCACGGTCTCGTAGCTGAGGCTCGGCGCATGGTTGTCGGCCAGCGCCCAGGCCGGCACGAGTACACTGACCGCGGAAGTCACGATGACGCGGGCCGGCCACGTGGTTAGCATCTGCAGCATTGAAGCTCCTCCCTTCGATGACGTCAGGAGCACACCAGTAAACCACATCGAATCAACCCGTGCCAGCACCCTGGCGCAGGACTCAGGCAGTGCGTCTCCGAAACCTTCCGATACGGGGATAGCTTCAGTCACCAGGAATTCCGGAAAAGAATATTTGGAGAATACGCAGAAATATTTCTGCAACATCTTAATTTCTATTTATCGCAAATCCCGGCGCCCGGCCACGGCTTCCATGCAGCCGGAGCGCCGCGCCGGCAGGACGAGGAGCGCTCCGCTCGCGTAGAGGTCGGCCACCAGCCCCTCGCGGCCGGCCGACAGGAGCGCGAGCGAACCGTCCCATTCGAGGATGCCGGCCCCTACGGGCAGCGCGGCCGCGAAACCCGTGCCGGGGGTGACGACGAGGACCGCCTCCGCGCGGTCGGTCAGGTAGAGGATGCCGGCGGACGCGGCGAGCCAGAGGCCGAAGGCCGCGCCCGCCGTCGCCAGCACCTTGCCCGCGCCGCGCGCAACCCGCTCAATAATCATAGATATGCTCCAGCCGCGCCGCGTCCGATGCGGCGAGGCCGCCGATCAGCGCCGCGAGGTCGCCGACCTTCAGCGATACGAGGCTGCGATGGTCGCCAAAGCCCTGCCGTTTCATGGTGGCGAGAACCTGGCCGGAGGCGGCTGCCTGCGGCGGGTTCGGGCCGTGATGGACGATCGATACGAGAAGGTCGTCATTGCCGGCGATCTCGACCGGCCTGCCGCCTGCCCGCACCAGCTCGACCAGGATCTCGGTATAGCGGCGGTAGCGCGGCGTCTCGATCAGCGTGCCGCCTTCCACCTGTCCGACCACCTCGACCTCGTCCAGGGCCTCCAGTTGCTTGGGCGCGAGCCCCGCGACGACCGTGCGGATGCGTAGCGCAGCCGGCTCGCCTGCCGCCACCGCCTGCCCGATCAGCCCGGCATAGGCCTGCTTGCCGTGCCACTCGGCGCCGAGCGCCAGCCGGCGCTCCCACGAGCGCGCCCCCTGGACGGGCTGACGCCAGAGCACGTTCGCCCAGTCGGCGAAGGGAAACCGGTACCATGGCGTCTGGCGCAGGAACGTTGCGTATTGCTCGGCCATGTCGGCGGCGACTTCGTCCTGCGCCGTCCTGGCCGGCCCCCGCAGCGCAGCGAAGAGCCGCCCAAGCGTCTCCTCATAGGCGCCCTTCAGCGCCATCTCGAGGGTGAAGCTGGCGCCGATCACGTAGATCATGGTGCGCGTCTCGGCATCGCCGCCGCCGTGACGGTCTGCCGTCCGGTTCAGCGCGCAGTAGGAGGTCCAGAAGCCGCCGATGCTGTCGAGATAGCCGAAGTCGTGCTCGTCTCCGGCCGCCAGGATTTCCGCCATCTCCTCGTAGGCGTAGACGATGTGCCATTCGGGATAGGTGAGATAGGTCGCAGCCTCGCTGCGGCGCCAGGTGGCGTCGTCGATCAGCGGCGTCCGCTCCTCGGCCACAAGCTCGCCGCGGCAGAAGGCCTCGACATAGAGGATCGGCAGCGCGAGCAGCACGGCGACCAGCAGGCCGGCGCCGAGGACAAAGAGGACGAGCCGGCCCAGGAAGCGGAGCATCATGCCGGCGCCCTCCCCCGGCCGGGGTCGCGGTCGACGAGGAGCGCCGAAAGCACGGCTATCCCGCCCAGGCCGATATGCGGCAGGTTGGCGAGCACCTTGAAGCCCAGCGGCAGGTCCTGCACCCCGTGGATCAAGATGCCGAGGTCGAGGTATCCGGAGCCGGACAGGAGCCCGAGCAGCCCGTCGGTCAGGTAAAGCAGGCCGAAGGCCGACAGGAAGAGCCGCGAAGCGCGCTGCGAGTGGAGCGCGGAGGCGCCCGCCCAGATCGCGGAGACGAGATGCAGGGCGTCGTCATAAATGTCGAGCGCGAAGATGCCGAGCACGTTGCCGTCGGCGTCGCGTAGTCCGGGGACATAATTGAGGCTCGCGACGGCGAGCAGCACCAGCGCGTAGGCGGCTGCGATCTTCCTCAGCGTCGTCATGCGTCGATGTCCTCCATGTAGCGGTCCCAGAGCGCGTTGCGGAACAGGCGTACGGGATCGAGCTCCCGCTTCCGCGCGACGAACTGCCGGAGTTTCGGGTAGGCGCGCTCAAGCTGCGCGTCTGAAGCGTGCAGCCTGTAGGGCAGGTAGTAGCTGCCGCCGAGTTCCAGCACCCGGTCGATCAGCGCCCGCGTCATCCGCATCATGTCGTGCTCGGCGCGCTCGGACTTCTCCTGCGTGAACGACATGACGGCGGCGATGCGCGGCGTGCGGGCATAAGAGAGCAGGCTCTCGTCGTCCCGGCGCACATAGCGCAGCGTGACGTTGAGGAGTTCCTGATAGGAGCGCGGGATCACGTCCCGGCATGCGGCGATGAAGCCCGCGAACGCTTCGGGAGGCACGAAGTACTCGTGCAGTATGTCGGTGCGGCCCGGATCGCGGTCGGCGAGCGTGGCTGCCGGCTCGTTCATCAGGCTGTTGCGCGTCGCGCGGCCGCCGAACCACGGGCCGATGTCGGTCTCCATCCACCAGCGCAGCCGCTTCATCCGGTCGGAGCCCGGCTGGCTGCGGTAGATGGCGCGCGAGACGTGGCTGACGAAGCCGGACCCGCTCGCCGCCGGCAGCGGTGCATCGCTCTCGAGGGGCCGGTAGGTGATCATCAGTGCTGCGCCGAGGAAGTCGCCCTTTGTCACGTCGAGCCGCCCGTAGGCCATCCTGAGGTCGGCGTCCTCCTCGACCACCGACGCGAAGCGCGGGCCGAACTCCTCGGCCGCCAGCACCTCGTAGCGCGGCTCGAGCATCAGATTGGGGACCATCTCGACATCGAGGTCGAGGATGATGCCGGTGAGTCCGTAGCCGCCCATCGTGGCCGCGAAGACTTCCGGGTTCTCGTTGCGCGAGCAGGTGAGGATCTCGCCGCCGGCATTCATCAGCCTGAACGACCGGACGGTGGAGCCGAACGGCCCGTAAGGCGCCGGCCAGCCATGGGCGTTGACGCAGAAGGTGCTCGCCACGCCGAAATCATTGTTCGACTGCATGACGGCCGGCGAGAAGCCCGCCGCGTCGAGCGCCGGGATGATGCTGTTCCACCTCGCCCCCGCCGCCACACGGAAGATCGAGGCTGCCGTGTCCAGCTCGACGGCGTCCTGCTCGAGCGTGATCGCCGTGCCGCCGCGCGGCAGGCTCTGGCCGCCCATCGAGTGGCGCGCGGCGCTCGCCGCGACCGCCCGGCGCTCGCGGCGCGCCTCGGCGATCTCGGTCCGCAGGGCCGCGATCAGAGCCTCGTCCGGCGCGCGGCTCAGCGTGACATGCTTCGCGACGCGCACCGCGCTCAGCTCGCTGGCGTCGTCGAGCACCGTCGCTCCGTCCCCTGCCGCGAGCGCCGCGTTGCGGACCGGCATATCCACTTCCCGCAGCGCCACGACGGCCGCGGCACCCGCGACCGCCCCCGCGCCCGCCAGAACGGCCCGCCGCGTGAACGTCTTCATCTTCGTCTGCACCCCCGGCTCTCGACGCGCAGAAGCTAGACCGAGTTGAGGCCGGATTGAAGCGGGGATTGGCGGCATCGGGAACGCGGCGGCCGGGACCGCAGTTGGGAGCCGCAGCAACAAGGAGCCAAGGCCATGAGCGAGGCGAAGACGACCACCAGCCACGACGAGATCCGCAAATGGGCGGAGGCGCGCGGCGGCCATCCGGCGAAGGTCGCCACCAAGGGCGAGGGCGGCATCCTGCGGATTGACTTCGGGGAGCCGGAGGACACGCTGGAGCAGATCGAGTGGGACGAGTTCTTCCGGATATTCGACGAGAACAAGCTCGCCTTCCTGCACCAGGAGAAGACCAAGGACGGCGCAACGAGCCGGTTCAACAAATTCGTCAGCCGCTGAACCCAGACCGAGAGGCTCCCCCGACTTGACGCCGAGGCTCCGGCCTGCTTGAGGCGCGGTTGCCGCCGGGCAGGACCGTTGCGGGATGGAGGGGCGGATGAAGATCGCGTTCATCGGGTTCGGCGAGGCCGCGCGCGCCTTCGCCGAGACGCTGTGTGAGAGTGATGGCCTGACCTTCGCAGCCTACGACATCCTGACGGCGCGCGGGGCGGACGGAGATGTCCGCGCCGCCGGCGAGGCACTCGGTGTCAAGATCGCGGAATCTGCGCCGGAAGCGGTCGAGGGCGCGGCGTGGGTCTTCTCCGCCGTCACCGCCTCCGACAGCCTCGATGCCGGCCGCTCGGTCGCCTTCGTGCTCTCCCCCGAACAGATCTTCATCGACATCAACTCGGTCGCAGCCGGTCGCAAGCGCGAGACGGCAGCGATCGTGGAGGCCGGCGGCGCAAGCTATGTCGACATGGCGGTGATGGCGCCGGTCCACCCGCGCGGCCACAGGACGCCCGTGCTCGTCGCGGGCCCGGCCTGCGCGGCACTCTCGCCGAAGCTCGCCGATCTCGGCTTCGCCTTCTCCATCGTGTCGGAGGAGATCGGGGCCGCAACCTCGATCAAGATGATCCGCAGCCTGTTCGTGAAGGGCATGGAGGCGCTGACCGTGCAGACCCTGCTCGCGGCCGCGAAGGCAGGCTGCTTCGAGCGCGTCTACGGTTCGCTCGCCGCCTCCTTCCCGCAGCTCGGATGGCCGGACCAGGCGCTCTACCAGCTCGAGCGCATGACGCGGCACGGCATCAGGCGCGCGGCCGAGATGCGGGAATCGGCCGCGGCCTATGGCGGGCTGGGCTTTGCCGCCGGGCACGACCTCGCCGCGGCGACCGCAGACCTGCAGCAGGCGATGGGCGACCTGGCCTTCCAGGTAGACCCGCGCGAGGATGTCGAGGCCGCCTTCCGACGCCTTCTCGAAACGCTCGACGCTGAAGGGTAATAGCCTGCGCTTATGGAACCCGGCAGGCTTTCGATTGGCGCCACCGCCTCGTGGGCCCTATGCTGCGGATGAACCGGGTCTGACGCTTGCGCGATGGCCCGGCCGCCGTCCTGCCGGAGGAAGCGCAATGACCGAGCCCTGCTTCGACGTCGCCCATCTGGGGCATGTCGAGCTCCTGACCGACAAGCCGGAGGAGAGCCTCGACTTCTTCACCCGCGTCTACGGGCTGACCGAGAGCGGGCGCGAGGGCGAGTCGGTATATCTGCGCGCCTGGGACGACTACGAGTTCCACTCGCTCAAGCTGACCGGGTCGAACACGACCGGCATGGCCCATTGCGGCTACCGCACCTCGTCCGAGGAGGCGCTGCACCGGCGGGTCGCGGTCATCGAGAAGATGGGGCTCGGCATCGGCTGGACCGACGGCGATCTCGGCCACGGCCCGAGCTACCGGTTCAGCAGCCCCGACGGCCATGTGTTCGAGCTGTACTGGGAGACCAACAAATATGCCGCGCCGGAGGCCGAGAAGCCGGCGCTGAAGAACATCGCGCAGCGCTTCCATGGGCGCGGCGCGGCGCCGCGGCGCATCGACCACTTCAACCTGCTCGCGACCGACGTCTCGAGGATGCGCGACTTCATGGTGGAAGCGATGGGCAGCCGCGTCACCGAGATGATCCAGCTCGACAACGGCCGCATCGGCGGCTGCTGGTTCACGGTCAACAACAAGGGCTACGACATGGCCTGCACCGAGGACCATTCGGGTGCGCGCGGCCGCTTCCACCACCTGACCTACGCCGCCGACCACCGCGACGATATCCTCCGCGCCGCGGACGTCTTCCTCGAGAACGGCGTCTTCATCGAGACGGGCCCGCACAAGCACGCGATCCAGGGCACCTTCTTCCTCTATGTCTACGAGCCGGCCGGCAACCGCATCGAGATGGCCAATGCCGGCGCGCGCCTCATCCTCGACCCAGACTGGCCGACGGTCGTCTGGACCGAGCAGGAGCGGAAGAAGGGCCAGGCCTGGGGCCTGAAGACGATCGAGAGCTTCCACACCCACGGCACCCCGCCGGTGGAGCGCAAGACTTGAGCATCCTGCCCATCACACCCCCACCCCTTACCCCTCCCCACAAGGGGGAGGGGACGCCAGCGTCTGAGAATCCCCCTCCCCCTTGTGGGGAGGGGTAAGGGGTGGGGGTCAGTTCACGCAGCATTTCTGGAAGGGGGAGTTCAATGGCTGGTAAGACCGCCCTCGTTGTCAGCGCGCATTCGGCCGATTTCGTCTGGCGCGCCGGCGGCGCGATCGCGCTTCACGCCGAACAGGGCCTCGACGTGACTGTCGTCTGCCTCTCCTATGGCGAGCGCGGCGAGAGCGCCAAGCTGTGGCGGCAGGAAGGCATGACGCTCGAGCGCGTCAAGTCCGAACGGCAGAAGGAGGCCGAGACCGCGGCCAAGGCGCTCGGCGTCGCCGACATCCAGTTCTGGGACCTCGGCGACTATCCGATCGAGCTGACGCAGTCCTCGCTCTTCCGCCTGGCCGACCTCTACCGCAAGGTCCGGCCCGCCTTCGTGCTCAGCCACTCGCGCGAGGACCCCTACAACCGCGACCACCCGCTGGTCAGCCAGTTCGCGCAGGAGGCCCGGATCGTCGCCCAGGCGCACGGCCACGAGCCGGGGCAGAAGGTGCTCGGCGCGCCGCCGGTCATGCTGTTCGAGCCGCACCAGCCGGAGCAGTGCCGCTGGATGCCGAACGTGCTGCTCGACATCACGCCCGTGTGGGAGAAGAAGAAGGCGGCAATCGAGTGCATGGCCGGCCAGGAGCACCTGTGGGAGTACTACACGCGGGTGGCACTGCAGCGCGGCATCCAGGCGGCCCGCAACTCCGACAAGAAGATCATCTATGGCGAGGCCTACGAGGCCGTCTTCCCGCACGTGGTGGAGACGCTGGTGCCGAGCGAGGGACGGGCATGACCATACCCCCACCCCTTGCCCCTCCCCACAAGGGGGAGGGGGTTCCGGAAGCGTTCGCGCTTGGCGGGGAACGGGCCAAGAGAAGCGAGAGGCAGGCGGCCCCCCTCCCCCTTGTGGGGAGGGGCAAGGGGTGGGGGTGCGGCATCCACCGCCGGGCAGGTTTGGCATGAGCGTCGTCGTCCAGAACATCGAGCGCGCCGATCCGGAAATCGTTGCCGGGCTCGGCGAATGCGGCGTGGCCACCGTACACGAGGCGCAGGGGCGGAAAGGTCTGCTCGCCTCCTACATGCGGCCGATCTATCCGGGCGCGCGGCTGGCGGCCTCCGCGGTGACGATCTCGGCCCCGCCCGGCGACAACTGGATGGTCCACGTGGCGATCGAGCAGGCGAAGGCGGGCGACATACTCGTGCTCGCCCCGACCAGCCCGTGCGAGGACGGCTATTTCGGCGACCTGCTCGCCACCTCTCTGCAGGCGCGCGGCGGCGCCGGGCTGGTCATCGATGCCGGTGTGCGTGACGTGCGCGACCTGACCGCGATGAAGTTCCCGGTCTGGTCGAAGGCCGTTTTTGCGCAAGGCACGGTCAAGGAGACGCTGGGCTCGGTCAACGTGCCTATCGTCTGCGCCGGCGCGCTGGTCAATCCCGGGGACGTGATCGTCGCCGACGACGACGGCGTCTGCGTCGTCCGCCGCGAGGAGGCCGCTGCCGTGCTCGAGGCCGCGCGCAAGCGCGAGGCGGCCGAGGAGGACAAGCGCCGGAGGCTTGCGGCCGGCGAGCTCGGCCTCGACATCTACGGCATGCGCGAGCGCCTGAAGGCGAAGGGCCTGAAATATGTGTGAGGCACGCGTCACTTCCAGGACGTCATCCTCGGGCTTGTCCCGAGGATCTACCGGAGATGGAATTGCGAGGCATGCGGGGCGCCCGCGAGCCTTCGCCGGAACGACATGCCGTCAGGCGACGCAGATCCTCGGGACAAGCCGGAGGATGACGGCGCGGTCGGGCTGCTATGGCGACGGATAGCTCCGGTCAGACCGGCATCCGCTGCATGTGGATGCGCGGCGGGACTTCGAAGGGCGGCTATTTTCTTGCCAACGACCTGCCGGCCGAGACTGCAGCGCGCGATGCGCTGCTGCTGCGGGTGATGGGCTCGCCCGATCCGCGCCAGATCGACGGCATGGGCGGGGCGCACCCGCTGACCTCGAAGGTCGCGGTTGTCCGGAAATCGGAGCGGCCCGACGTCGACGTCGACTATCTGTTCCTGCAGGTCTTCGTCGACCGGCCGGTTGTGACCGACGCGCAGAACTGCGGCAACATCCTCGCCGGCGTCGGCCCCTTCGCCATCGAGCGCGGGCTGGTTGCGGCCACGGACGGCGAGACGCCGGTCCGCATCTTCATGGAGAACACCGGCCAGATCGCGGTGGCGACGGTCGCGACCCCGGGGGGGCGCGTTACCTACGAGGGTGATGCCCGCATCGACGGCGTGCCGGGAACGGCGGCCGCGATCCCCATCGTCTTCCGCGACACGGCGGGTTCCTCCTGTGGAGCGCTTCTGCCGACCGGCCGCGCCGTCGACGTGGTCGAGGGCGTCGAGGTGACGATGATCGACAACGGCATGCCCTGTGTGGTGATCGCCGCCGCCGATCTCGACGTGAAGGGCGGCGAGACGCCCGATGAGCTGAACGCCAATGTGGAGCTCAGGGCGCGGCTCGAGGCGATCCGCCTCAAGGCCGGGCCGCTGATGAACCTGGGCGACGTTGCCGACAAGTCGGTGCCCAAGATGACGCTGGTCAGCGCCGCCGTCGCTGGCGGCGCGATCTCGACCCGCACCTTCATTCCGCATGTCTGCCACGAGGCGATCGGCGTGCTCGGTGCCGTCTCGGTCGCCACCGCCTGCCTGCTGCCCGAGGGGCCCGCTGCGCGGCTTGCCACCGTGCCCGAAGGCGACCGCAAGTTGCTGTCGATCGAGCACCCGACCGGGGAGTTCACGGTCGTCGCCGAGATGGGCGAGGACGGGCAGGTCCGCGCGGCAGGCGTCCTGCGCACCGCCCGCAAGCTGTTCGACGGGCAGGTCTTCGCCTGAGGCGGGTCAGAACGGGAAGACGAGCGGGACGCTGATGATGCCGCTCAGCGGCGCGACAGGAGCGCCGCGGTCCAGAAGCTGCCTACCAGGACCAGCGCGCCCACGATGATCGCCAGAAGGACGGCGTCGTAGCCGCCGCTCGCCGCCCACAGCCACGCCGCGACGAGCGGCGCGAAGGCCTGCACGAGGTGGATCGGCATGCTGAGCGCGCCGTTGATCGCGCCATAGGCCTGGCGCGTCAGCATCTCCGGCACAGCCAGCCCCCTGACGATCGTCATCATGCCGTTCGCCGCCCCATAGAAGGCGGCGATGATGCCCAGCACGAGAATGTCCGGCGGCGCCAGCGCGAGCCCGATCGCGGCGAGGGGGAAGGCCACGACCATCACGGAGCCGAAGACCCTCACCGGCGCATTGGGGATGACGAGCCAGATTAGGATGCGCCCCGCCACCTGGGCGGGACCGATCACCGCGAGCACGGTGACGACGCCCGCTGCCGTCAGGCCGCGCTCGATGAGCAGCGGGTAGAGGTGAAAGGTCAGCGTCGAGAAGGCAGCGGCATAGGCGACAAAGGCGGCCGCCAACGCCCAGAAGGTCGGTTGGCGCACCGCCCAGGACACTGCCTGGCGGCCGGAGAGCGGCAGCGCCTCCTTGTGGAGCAGCGGCGCGGTGGGGCTGTCGCGGCGTGGATCGATGACGGCAAGATAGATGCCGCCGCAGACCAGGATGTTGATCGCGCCCAGCCAGACGAGGGCGCCCCGCCAGCCATACCATTCGATCAGCAACTGGATGAGCGGGATGAAGACCGTGCTGGCGAAGCCGCCCCAGAGCGTGACATGGGTGATGCCCCGGCGCGCGCCCTCGGCGCCCAGCCTGCGCGCCACAACGGCGAAGGCTGGCTCGTAGAGCGTCGCCGCCTGCAGGCAGCCGATGCCCGCGAAGATCAGGTAGAACAGCCACAGCTCGCTCACCTGCGACCACGCGATCAGCAAGAGCCCGGCGAGGATCGACGCGCCGCCCATCACCTGCCGGCCCTGGCCGCGGTCGATGGCCGAGCCGATCGGATAGGCGGCGAAGGCGGCGAGTGTCAGCCCGATGGTGGCTGCGACATAGATCTGCGGCTTGGTCCAGCCGAGTTCCGGGCGCATCGCTTCCGCCATCAGCGGGAAGCTGTAGAACAGCGAACCCCAGGAGCATATCTGCGCGAAACCGATCGCGTGGACGAGCCGGGCCGAGCCCGGTCGCCGTCGCTCGTCGATCTCGCCTGCCGCCACGTGGCCTCCCCCTGTCGGTTTGGCCGACGTGAGCCGGCTAAGGCAAGGCTGTCAATCGGCCAGCGCGCATGGCTGCCATGCCAGGAGGCGACGGGCGGGCAGGAACCTTGCCGAGGCTTGACGGTTGCGTTCCCGTGGCGGACGCTTCGCCCAAGGCGGACGAGCAGGATCATGAACGAGCACTTCTCCCCCATCCGGTTCGACAACAGCTACGCGACGCTGCCCGACCGCTTCTACGAGCGCCGGAAGCCGACCCCGGTCTCGGCGCCTGCGCTGATCCGCGTCAACCGGGCGCTGGCCGCCGAGCTGGGCATCGATGCCGGCTGGCTGGAGAGCGCCGAGGGCGTCGAGACGCTGGCCGGCAACCGGGTGCCGCAAGCGGCCGACCCGATCGCCCAGGCCTATGCCGGCCACCAGTTCGGGCAATTCGTGCCGCAGCTCGGCGACGGGCGCGCCATCCTGCTGGGCGAGGTGGTCGACACGAAGGGCCGCCGGCGCGACATCCAGCTCAAGGGTTCCGGCCGCACCGCCTATTCGCGCGGCGGTGACGGCCGCGCCGCGGTCGGCCCGGTGATCCGCGAATACGTCGTGAGCGAAGCCATGGCGGCGCTGAGCATCCGCACCACGCGGGCGCTTGCCGCGGTGAAGACGGGCGACCCCGTGTTCCGCGAGGACGTCCTGCCCGGCGCGGTGCTGACCCGGGTCGCCTCGAGCCACATCCGCATCGGCACGTTCCAGTTCTTCGCCGCGCGCGGCGATACGGACGCCCTGCGGCTCCTGGCCGACCACGTCATCGACCGACACTACCCGGCGGCGCGCCAGGAACCCGAGCCCTACCGGGCGCTGCTCCGCATGGTCTGCGAGGCGCAGGCAGCGCTCGTCTCCTCATGGATGATGGTTGGCTTCATCCACGGCGTGATGAACACCGACAACATGTCGATCGCCGGCGAGACGATCGACTACGGCCCCTGCGCCTTCATGGACGCCTTCGACCCGGCGACCGTCTTCAGCTCGATCGACCGCGGCGGCCGCTACGCCTACGGCAACCAGCCGCACATCGCCTACTGGAACCTGACGCGGCTCGCCGAGACCCTGCTGCCGCTACTCGCCGGCGAGGAGGAGAAGGCGATCGAGATCGCGCAGGAGGTGCTGCCCGTCTTCCCCGAGACCTTCGACCGGGCCTTCCGCTCCGGCTTCAACCGCAAGCTCGGCCTGTCGAGGCAAGAGGAGGAGGACGTCGCGCTCGCCCGCGACCTGCTGTCGCTCATGAAGGAGCAGCAGGCCGACTTCACGCTCGTCTTCCGGGCGCTGGGAGACGAGCTGGTCGAGGACGGCGCGGCGCAGCGTCTGTTCGAGGGGAGCGCAGGCTTCGGCGAGTGGCTGGAGCGCTGGCGGCGCCGGCTGGAACGGGAGCCGAGGGAGGCGAAGGAGCGGCGGGCGGCGATGCACGCCGTCAACCCGCTCTATATCCCGCGCAACCACCGGGTGGAGGCTGCGATCCAGGCGGCGCTCGGCGACGATTTCGCCCCGTTCGAGGAACTGCTGGAGGTGCTTGCCCGCCCCTATGAGGAACAGCCCGGCAAGGAGGAATACGCCCTCCCCGCCGAGCCGCATGAACGGGTGCTGCAGACCTTCTGCGGCACGTGATTCAGTGGGCGATCGCCACTTCCTCGGGCCGCGGCAGCGGGGCGGCCATGCTGCGCGGCAGGGGCAGCGTGCTCGTATAGGTGAAGTAGACGTGCTCGCCCTCGGCCGGCATGGCGACCAGCGGCGCGTGCTCTTCCATGCGGCGAGTCTTCGGAAGGTTCTGCGCGATCAGCGCCGCGACGTGGTCGTCGCGTGTCGCCGCCGTGCGGCCGCCCATCACAACGGCGACGAGGCGGCGGCCGTCCCGATTGACCGAGCTGACGAGGTTGAAACCCGACGAGCGGATGAAACCGGTCTTGATGCCGTCGACGCCGCTCACCCGGCCGAGCAGCCGGTTGTGGTTGCCGATGCGCTGCTTCTCGAAGGTGAACTCGCGCCGGCTGAAGTAGGAATAGTACTGGGGAAAATGCTCGCGGAGCGCGACGCCGAGGATGGCCATGTCGGCCGCCGTCGTGACCTGTTCGGCATTGGGCAGCCCGTGGGCGTTGCGGAAAGTCGTCGCCTCCATGCCGAGCTGGCGCGCCTTGGCCGTCATCATCGCCGCGAAGACATGCGGCGAGCCGCCGAGGAACTCGCCGAGAGCGGTGGCGATGTCGTTGGCGGAACGCGTGACGAGCGACAGGATGGCGTTCTCGACCGTGATGGTCGAGCCGGGGGCGAGGCCGATCTTGGTCGGCGGCTCGAGCGCCGCCCGCAGCGTGATCGGGACAGGCGAATCGAGCGCGATGCGACCTTCGTCGAGCGCCTGGAAGACCATGTAGAGCGTCATCATCTTGGTCAGCGACGCCGGGTAGCGCGCCTCGCTCGAATTGCGCTCGAACAGGACCTCGCCAGTGCTCGCGTCCATGACGAAGGCGGCGTAGAGGGGGTTGGCAGCGGCCTGGCCGGGGGCCGCGGCCAGCATCGCCCCGACGAGCGGGACGGAAAGAAGACGCAGGTAGCTGGAGAGTTTCGTCGCGTAACGGTTGAACATTTGGCGCGCACCATCGTGGCCGGGCCGCTCCGCAAGTGGAGGGCCCCGGCAAGCCGGGTTGTTGTTGTCGATCTGGAAGCTGGCAATCGCCCGCCGCGTCCTTCGCCTTCGCCATTGCAGGCGAAGATTGGCCAGATTGCGACGGTCACCCGGGATGCGCCGGCGAATTACTTCACCGGGGGTCCAAAACAGCATCCGGCGGCCGAAGCCGCCGGAACCTCACCTGTTCGTGATCTTGAAACGCGAGGCGATCAGCCGCGCGCGATCTGGTCGACCTCAGCCACGTCCTCCTCCGGAAGCGCAAGCCGCTGGCGCAGGAACTCCAGATAGGACTTCTGGACACCCGTCTCGCCTTCGACGGCGACGCGCGACGCGAGGTAGAACTGCTGGGCCGTGTCCTCGTCCCTTACCTCCCGCAGGAGATCCTCAAGCGGAACGGGATTGGCGAGCTCGCGCTCGACGGTGCGGCGGTCGTCCGCATCGGCGCCGTCCTCATCGAGCTTGGCGAGGATGCGGCGGCGTTCGTCCTCGGAGATCCGCCCGTCGGAATTGGCGGCAGTGATCATGGCCCGGATGAGCAGAAGTGCTCTGCCGTCGCTAACCTCGCCCTCTGCCGGCGCGGCCGCCGGCTCACGGCCGCCGAAGGCGTCGCCGATCCGGTCGCCGAGCGAGGGGCGGGCATCACCGCCGCCCGCCTCGCCACCGCGGGCCGGGCCGGTCAGGCTGTCGATGATGCCGCCGATCGTCCCGCCGAGCGTGCGCTGCTGCCCGGCACCGGCTTCCGCCCCAGCAGCGGCGCCGGGCGCCGCGCGGCCGCGATCCTGATAGGCGCGGTAGGCGAGATAGGCGAGCGCCGCGAGGCCGGCCTTGCGGCCGAGGCCGCCGCGGCGGCCGCCGAGCCCCATCAGCGCGGCGGTTCCGAGCGCGCCGCCCATTGCACCACCCATCGCTCCGCGCGAGCCCATGCGCGAGAGCAGCATCGTTCCGAGAATTCGCTGGAGATTCGCCATCTGGCCTCTTCCCTGGTGTCACGTGTCGACCGGGGTAACACCGGCGTGCCGCGGAAGTTCCTGGTGGCAGGCGGAGGAGAGAACGCGGAGGGCCCCAAACGCAAGAAGGCCCGCGCGAGGCGGGCCTTCAAACTTGGTTGCGGGGACAGGATTTGAACCTGTGACCTTCAGGTTATGAGCCTGACGAGCTACCGGGCTGCTCCACCCCGCGGCAGAAGAAGAATGCGGCACTGGCCGCGTCGTGAGATGAGAAACGAGAAGCATGCGTTTAGCAGACCTGGCAGCGACCTACTCTCCCGCGTCTTGAGACGAAGTACCATCGGCGCTGGGGCGTTTCACGGCCGAGTTCGGAATGGGATCGGGTGCAGACACCCCGCCAATACCACCAGGTCGGCTAAACGCATGTTGCTCATTCGAGAAGCTGGTTTTGTCATCGTGCCGTCCGCGCAAGGCGGACACAGGCAATGCGAATGATCAAGCCGATCGAGCTATTAGTACCGGTAAGCTTCACACATTGCTGCGCTTCCACACCCGGCCTATCAACGTGGTCGTCTTCCACGGCTCTCAGGGAATACTCGTTTTCAGGTCGGTTTCCCGCTTAGATGCCTTCAGCGGTTATCCGTTCCGTATATAGCTACCCTGCTATGCGGCTGGCGCCACAACAGGTCCACCAGAGATACGTCCATCCCGGTCCTCTCGTACTAGGGACAGATCCTGTCAATATTCCTACACCCACGGCAGATAGGGACCGAACTGTCTCACGACGTTCTGAACCCAACTCACGTACCACTTTAATCGGCGAACAGCCGAACCCTTGGGACCTGCTCCAGCCCCAGGATGTGATGAGCCGACATCGAGGTGCCAAACAACCCCGTCGATATGGACTCTTGGGGGTCATCAGCCTGTTATCCCCGGCGTACCTTTTATCCGTTGAGCGATGGCCCTTCCAC